>OGCN01000022.1_pt1 | contig 234633 bp, 227 predicted proteins | sample 1570181 | NCBI WGS metagenome assembly OGCN01 (sample SAMEA4370584, study PRJEB24528) | human gut metagenome | reverse complement strand
CACGGATATCGAGAAAGAATAGCTGGATAGACAAGTATGGAAATGTTTATCTGATATTTCCAATAGATGAATTGTCTGTTCAAATCGATAAATGCAAATCTTCTGTAAAAACAGCGTTGAAGGAATTATTTTCAGTGTCATAGACCGCAGGATCCGTTCAGGACGGCCTTTGATTATCACAACTAATCTTCGACCATGTTGGATAAAAGGCGTATCTATGACCGTATTTTAGAAATGTGTACGCCTATGTATGTTGGAGGCACAAGCAAACGAGAAGTGATTGCAAGTATGAAAATGGAGAAAGCGAAAACGCTGTTGAACACAAACAGAGGGAAGGAGGAATGCGAATGAATCATACAGAAAAAACAATACCTGTTTGGAAGAAATATTCTTTAAATGTTTCCGAAGCAGCAGAATATTACGGAATTGGAGAAAAGAGATTGAGACAAATCGCAGGTGAAAATGAGGGAGCGGATTTCATTTTGGAAGTAGGTTCTCATATTCGATTCAAAAGGAAATTGTTTGAAGATTATCTGGATACAGCCAGCACAGTTTAAGTGACAGAATAGAAGAAATAGTAATGAAAATAATGTTCATTTTATCTTAGCGAAGGGAAGGTCTTGTGGTATAATGAATAAACCGAGACGGTCTTCCAAGTTAAATGAGCATTTAATGAAGGAGACGAAATATTATGAGTGAAAAAAGGAGAAATCATAGGTTGTATATTACACAATGGAGAAATTTTTAAATTGAAAATAGCAAGGTGTAAAATGGAAAAATATACACCTTATTTTACACCTTTTGCTGATGATATTATGCGAAAATAAACTAGGTTATGCCAAAAAGTAAATATTTACAAAGGCTTACAAAGCCCGAAAAACCAAGAAAAACTAAGAAATGCGAGGTTATGCAGCAATGATAAAAATACTATTCATCTGCCATGGCAATATCTGCCGTTCTACCATGGCAGAATATGTTATGAAAGATTTAGTTAAAAAATCCGATCTGGAGGATTCGTTTTACATTGATTCCGCAGCTACCAGTCGGGAGGAAATCGGCAATCAGGTTCATCATGGAACACGCCGAAAATTACAAAAAATGGGAATCCCTTGTGGAGATCACAGGGCGCGTCAGATGAAAAAATCAGAATATGATGAATTTGATTATATCATCGGAATGGATCGTGAGAATAGAAGAAATATGATGCGGATTTTAGGAGCAGATCCAGAGAACAAAGTTCAGCTGCTTTTGGATTTTACAGATTCTCCGAGAAGTATTGCAGATCCATGGTATACAGGTAATTTTGATATTACTTACGATGATGTAAAAGAAGGATGCGAAGCTCTTTTGCAATATATTACAGAACATGATATGATAAGTGAGCGTTAGTGTATTAGCAATATGTGATGTCGTGCGTTACATGTCATGCATGTACGATTTGAATATACGTTGACGTAAAAGAAACTTAAGCAAGAGGATTTTAAATGAATGTTTTAAATATTGAACATGTTAGTAAATTATATGGAGAGAAAAAGATTTTTGATGATGTTTCTTATGGAATTCACGAAGGCGATAAGATTGGAATTATTGGAATCAATGGAACCGGAAAGACAACATTATTAAAAATTATTGCGGGGTTGGAAGAACCAGATGAGGGACAGGTAATCCGCCAGAATGGATTGCGTGTAACATATCTTCCGCAGAACCCGGAATTTCCAGATGGAGCAACGGTACTGTCTTATGTCGCTGATGGGAAACTGAGCCAGGATTGGGCAACGGAGAGTGAAGCTAAGACAGTGTTGAATAATTTGGGGATTACAGAACATGATGCTTTGATTGAGCATTTGTCGGGAGGACAGAAAAAACGTGTTGCACTTGCGCGAACGTTAGTGAATCCGGCAGATGTACTGATTTTGGACGAGCCTACGAACCATATTGATAATGAGATGGCTATATGGCTGGAGGATTATTTGAACCGATTCCGTGGTGTTGTAATTATGGTTACACATGATCGTTATTTTCTGGATCGTGTAACGAACAAGATTTTGGAGATTAGTCATGGTAAGCTTTATTCTTATGTGGCGAATTATTCAAAGTTTTTGGAGATGAAGGCGCAACGCGAGGAGATGGAACTGGCAACGGAGCGAAAACGACAGAGTGTACTTCGTATGGAATTGGAGTGGGCGAAAAGAGGATGTCGTGCACGTTCAACAAAGCAGAGAGCAAGATTGGAGAGATTGGAAGCTTTAAAGGCAGGGAAAGCACCTGTTACAGATCAGAATGTAGAGCTTGATTCAATTGGAACGCGAATGGGGAAAAAGACGATCGAGCTGCACCATGTAAGTAAGAGTTATGGAGAGAAGAGGGTAATCGACGATTTTGATTATATTGTGTTAAAGAATCAGCGTTTAGGAATTATCGGACCGAATGGGTGTGGAAAGTCTACATTGATGAAGATTATCACAGGAGTGATTCAGCCGGATGAAGGTGAAGTTGAAATCGGAGATACAATTAAAATCGGTTATTTCGCACAGGAAGTCACAGATATGGATGGCAAACAGAGAGTGATTGATTACATTAAAGATGTGGCCGAGTATGTACCGACAAAGGAAGGGCGAATTACGGCTTCGCAGATGCTGGAGCGATTTTTGTTTGATGGGGCAATGCAATATACTCCGATTGAAAAATTGTCTGGTGGAGAGAAGCGAAGATTGTATTTATGCAAGGTTTTGATGGAATCTCCGAATGTATTGATTCTCGATGAGCCGACAAATGATTTGGATATTCCAACGTTGACTATTTTGGAAGATTATTTGGATTTATTTTCTGGAATTATTATTACGGTATCCCATGATCGATATTTTTTGGATAATGTAGTTGAGCGTATTTTTGCATTTGAAGGAAATGGAAAATTAAAACAGTATGAAGGTGCGTATACGGATTATCTGGAAGCAAGACAGAGAATGGGAATGGGAGAAACCGGAAGTAATCCGGGAAGTGGTTCCGGAAAAGCGATAAATACGCCGGAAGAAAAGAAAAGTAACGCGAAAGAATGGAAACAGAATCAACCGGTGAAATTAAAGTTTAGTTTCAAAGAACAACGAGAATATGATATGATAGATGACGAGATTGCTGAACTGGAAGAGAAAATTGAGAATCTGGATGTAGCAATTATGGAAAATGCGACGAATTCTGCAAAACTTTCAGAATTGATGAGAGAAAAATCGGAGGCGGAAGCACAGCTTGAAGAAAAAATGGATCGCTGGGTGTATTTGAATGATTTGGCTGAAAAGATTGAAGCGCAGAAAAAATAGCATTTGTGTTACAAAAGATATAGACGGCGTGCAACAAAATTACATAAATTTAACGTATTATGCACGTTTCGTTTATTGATTTGAAAATATAGTCGAAGTATACTGATTACGATGAAGGATGGAGGAAGATAACAATGAAGAAACCTGTATTAGTAATTATGGCAGCAGGTATGGGCAGCAGATATGGTGGATTAAAACAGATTGATCCGGTAGATAATGAAGGACATATTATTATGGATTTTTCCATTTATGATGCAAAGCGTGCCGGATTTGAAAAAGTAGTATTCATTATCAAGAAAGCAATTGAGAAGGAATTTAAAGCGGGAATTGGAGACAGAATCAGCCAGTATATGGATGTCGAGTATGTATATCAGGAACTGGATACACTGCCGGAAGGATTTGAAGTTCCGGAGGGACGCGTAAAACCATTTGGTACAGGACATGCAATTTTAAGCTGTAAAGATGTAGTGGATGGACCATTTGCAGTAATTAATGCAGATGATTATTATGGAGTACATGCATTTCAGGAGATTTATAATTATTTGACTGAAAATGAAGATGATGAGAAGTATCATTATGCAATGGTAGGCTACATTTTGTCTAATACATTGACAGAGAATGGATATGTTTCCAGAGGAATCTGTGAGATGGATAAGGATGCATTTTTGACAGGAATCACAGAACGTACACATATAGAGCAGCGTGATATGGGCGTACAGTTTACAGAGGATGATGGGCAGACATGGGAAGATATTGCAGCAGATAGTATTGTGTCTATGAACATGTTTGGATTTACAGCAAGTATGTTAAAAGAACTGGAATGTCGTTTCCCAGAGTTTTTGGAAAAAGGATTGAAAGAAAATCCTATGAAATGTGAGTATTTCCTTCCATCTGTAGTAAGTGATCTGATCGAGGAAGATAAAGCAGATGTTAAAGTCCTGCGTTCAGAAGACAGATGGTACGGAATTACATATAAAGAGGACAAAGAAGCTGTTGTTTCAGCAGTCCAGAAATTAAAGGATACAGGTGTTTATCCACAACATTTGTGGGAAGCATAGGCATGAATCTAAATTAAAGATTTTATGTTTGACAGCATTGTAAAAGAAAGGATGAAAAGATTATGGCAATTTTAGTAGCAGGTGGAGCAGGATATATTGGAAGCCATACTTGTGTGGAACTTCTGAATAGAGGATATGAAGTTGTTGTTATTGACAATTTGTATAATTCAAGTGAAGTGGCATTAGAGAGAGTACAGGAGATTACAGGAAAATCTTTGAAGTTTTATGAGGGGGATGTCCTTAATCGAGAAGATCTTGATCCTATCTTTGAAAATGAAAATATTGAAGCGGTGATTAATTTCGCCGGATTAAAAGCTGTTGGTGAGTCTGTTCAGAAACCTTGGGAGTATTACCACAACAATATTACAGGTACACTGATTTTAACAGATGTGATGAGAAAGCATGGATGTAAGAATATTATTTTCAGTTCTTCCGCAACAGTATACGGAGACCCTGCGGAGATTCCGATTACAGAAAATTGTCCAAAGGGAGAGATTACAAATCCATATGGAAGAACAAAAGGGATGTTAGAGCAGATTTTAACAGATTTATATGTTGGAGATCCAGAGTGGAATGTGATGTTGCTTCGTTATTTCAATCCAATCGGAGCACATGAATCAGGAAGAATTGGTGAGGATCCAAAGGGTATTCCAAACAATTTGGTACCATATATCGCACAGGTTGCAGTAGGTAAGTTGAAATGTCTTGGTGTATTTGGTGATGATTATGATACACCGGATGGAACAGGCGTACGTGATTATATTCATGTAGTTGATCTTGCGGTTGGCCATGTGAAAGCGATTGAAAAGATGAAAGGACAGACAGGAGTTCATATCTATAATCTTGGAACTGGTGTTGGATACAGCGTTCTGGATGTTGTGAAAGCATATGAAAAAGCCTGTGGAAAGAAAATTCCATACGAGATTAAACCTAGAAGAGCCGGTGATATCGCAACATGTTATTGTGATGCAACAAAAGCAAAGGAAGAGCTTGGCTGGGTAGCAGAGCGTGGTATTGAAGAGATGTGTGCAGATTCATGGAGATGGCAGTCACACAATCCAAATGGATACAGAGACGAAGAGTAATAGGTAGTTAAAAACTATGAGTGGTTGTCAACGAAAGTTGGCAGCCACTTTTTCTATTAGTATGTGTACGAAAAAACTTTTTCAGAAATAATGTAGAAAGTGTTGACAAAAACAAGTATAGTTGCTATTATAAAAAAACAGAACGCACTCTGTTTTATAAATAAAACAAAATAGCGTTTGTGGGAAAGTGGGAGATACTATGAGAAGACAAGTATATTCTTTACTCGTTGATAACAATCCGGGTGTTTTAAGCAGGATTGCAGGATTGTTCAGCAGACGAGGCTACAGTATTGACAGTATCACAGCAGGTAGAACTGCAGATCCAAGATTTACCAGAATTACGGTAGTGACATCGGGGGATGAATTGATTTTGGAACAGATTGAAAAGCAGCTTCGCAAACTTGTAGATGTGAGAAGTATTAAGAAATTACAGGATGAAGATTCTGTGTATCGTGAATTGATGCTTGTTAAAATTCGAGCGAATTCAAAACAAAGAAGTGAAGTAGCTTCTGTTGCAGATATCTTCCGTGCGAAGATTGTTGATGTAGAACAGGATTCACTTATGATCGAGCTTACTGGAAATCAATCAAAATTAGAGGCATTTTTTAATTTGCTTGATGGTTATGAGATTTTGGAACTTGCAAGAACCGGAATCACAGGATTGTCAAGAGGAAGCAAAGATATTACATATTTATAATCCTTATAGAATATCGAAGTAGGGATTGCAGCAATTTTTAATTTAGAAGCTAGAGGTTTAAAAGCCTTTAACTAGATACAAATCAGTCGGGATAATCCGACATGAAATTTTAGGAGGAATGGCAAATGGCAGCAAAAATTTATTATCAGGAAGACTGTAACCTTTCAATGTTAGAGGGAAAAACAATTGCAATTATTGGATATGGTAGCCAGGGACATGCACATGCATTGAACCTGAAAGATTCTGGATGCAATGTTATTATCGGTCTGTATGAAGGAAGCAAATCTTGGAAGAAAGCTGAAGAGCAGGGATTTAAAGTATATACAGCAGCAGAAGCAGCTAAGAGAGCTGATATTATTATGATTCTGATCAATGATGAGAAACAGGCTGCACTTTATAAAAAAGATATCGCACCAAATCTGGAAGAGGGAAATATGTTAATGTTCGCTCATGGATTTAATATCCATTTCAATCAGATTATACCACCGGCAAATGTTGATGTTACAATGATTGCCCCTAAAGGACCAGGACACACAGTAAGAAGTGAGTATCAGGTAGGTAAGGGAGTTCCTTGTTTGGTAGCTGTTGAACAGGATGCTACAGGTAAAGCTCTTGATATTGCACTTGCATATGCAGCAGGAATCGGTGGAGCAAGAGCCGGAGTTCTTGAGACAACATTCAGAACAGAGACAGAGACAGACTTGTTTGGTGAGCAGGCAGTACTTTGCGGTGGTGTTTGTGCATTAATGCAGGCAGGTTTTGAAACATTATGCGAAGCTGGATACGATCCAAGAAATGCTTACTTTGAGTGTATTCACGAGATGAAACTGATCGTTGATTTGATTTATCAGTCAGGATTTGAAGGAATGAGATATTCTATTTCAAATACAGCTGAGTATGGTGATTATATTACAGGACCAAAGATCATTACAGAAGATACAAAGAAAGCAATGAAAAAGATCCTTACAGATATTCAGGATGGTACATTTGCAAAAGACTTCCTGTTAGATATGTCAGAAGCAGGCGGACAGGCTCATTTCAAAGCCATGAGAAAACTGGCAGCAGAACATCCATCAGAGAAGGTTGGAGCTGAGATTAGAAAACTCTATAGCTGGAGTGATGAGGATAAACTGATCAATAACTAATTAGAAAATCAGGAAAAGATAAGATTAGATAAAAGGCATTGTTCTACAACAATAATAGTTGTAGGGCAGTGCTTTTTTATATATTAGGAAAGTGCTTTCCTAATATATAAAAATCACTTCCGACTAGGATGCATACTGTGGCGTACAATGTAGGTGTTGCAAGCGACCGTCACAAGCGCAAAAAAAAACATCCGCCATGACGGTAGCGGATGTTTTAAAATCGTCTATATATTAATTAAGCAATGCTGTTTACAGATTTTGAAAGACGAGCAATCTTTCTTGAAACTGTATTTTTGTGGTATACACCTTTGCTTCCAGCTTTTGTGATTTCAACGATAGCAGCTTTGAGAGCTGTCTTAGCAGCCTCAACGTCTTTCTGTGCAACTGCAGCGTCTACTTTCTTAATAGCAGTTTTAACTTTAGATTTGATTGCTTTGTTTCTAGCAGCTTTAGTTTCGTTAACTAAAATTCTTTTTTTAGCAGATTTAATGTTAGCCAATCTGAGCACCTCCAAATAATAATAAATTTTCAAATGTAATAATATCTCAAGCGGATGATAAATCACCACTTTACTTGTCCACATTAGACTCGGACACGGACGTTCTAATGGAACATACTCGTTTATTTTATGCTAATAGGAAGAACTTGTCAATACATAATTTGAAAAATACTGTAAAAAATACAAGTAGAAAAAAGGAAAAGAGGAAAAATTGACGATGTTAGAAAAATATAATGTGAGAACTGATCTTGCGTTGGAAGAAAAAGAACGTTTTGAATCAGATCAGGTTGAAATTCCGGGAGTGATTTTAGAGGAAGAGTATGAAGAAGAACTGGAGATTCAGATTACAAAGGTTAAAATCGAAACGGAAAACGGAGCTAAAAGCATGGGAAAACCTGTGGGAGTGTATTTGACGATTGAAGCACCTAATATGGCAATGTCAGACGAAGATTATCACAGAGAAATTTCCGAAAAGCTTGCAAGAAAAATTGGGGAGATAATACATTTGCAAGAGAAAGAAATTTGCTCCATTTTAGTTGTAGGACTAGGCAATCGTCAGGTGACGCCGGATGCACTTGGTCCATATGTTGTAGATAATTTAAGAGTGACGAGGCATATTATGAAAGAGTATGGAAGATATGCAATGGAAATGGAAGAAAACGGAATTGTCAGTGCGATTGTGCCGGGGGTGATGGGACAGACGGGGATGGAAACGCTTGAGATTATAAAAGGCATTGTGTCAGAGACAAAACCGGATATGGTTATTGCGATTGATGCATTGGCTGCACGAAATTCAAAACGATTAAATCGAACGATTCAGATTGCAGATACGGGAATCCATCCGGGTTCAGGAGTAGGAAATCATAGGAGTGGTCTTACAAAAGAGACACTGGGCATTCCGGTAATCGGAATTGGAGTTCCGACAGTTGTAGATGCAGCGACGATTGTCAATGATACTATGGAAAATCTAATTAGTGCGCTGGAAACATCGGAGGTGTTAAAAGGAGTCGGAAATGTATTGCGAAGCTATAATAATAGTGAAAAATATGAGCTGATTAAAGAGCTGATATCACCACATTTAAATGGAATGTTTGTCACACCCAAAAACGAAGATGAACTTGTAAAGCAAATCAGCTACACTTTATCTGAATCGTTAAATATGCTTTTTACAGAAATGAAAACGAATAATTAAAAATGTTATTTCATATATAAATATAACGGAGATATTGTGTGAATATGTCTAAGTATAAATGTCTGTCATTTGGATGGTGTTTAATATAAAGGAAGGTTGTGGAAAATATGAAGATACCAAGGTGGGGGACAAAGGCAGCAGGCATTGTTGTGTTGACGTTGGTATTTTCATATGCCTGCGGAGGTGTGAAGCCGGGAGTGGCGATGATAAAATATCAATTCGATGAAATGTTGATACAAAATCTTGGGACTATGTTTTTGCCATCCATTGTATTTGCAAGTGAACTGTCAGGGAAAAATACTGCAAAACAATGGGTGCTTAAGAGTACGATGAGGTGGTTTCCGTTCGTTGGTTATGTTACTGAACAAGGAGAATATAAGCAGGTGGTGGAGGATGAAGACACAATTGCGAAGATTCTGGAGTGTCAGGCAAATGACGAGAATCATGTTGATGAAAAAGGAAATCTGGTGGAAAATGAAACTCAAGAGGATGAAGTTGTGCCTGCACAGAGTCAGCCGGTTCTCGATTTGTCGATAGAAAGATTAAGAGATTTTGATTATCTACTGAGTAATTTCTATATTGTAGACAGTTCAACAATGATTGGACCGGAACAACTGAATGCGGACGCATTGCTTAGTGAGAATATGAAAATAGATCAGAGCAGTCAGGGACCGAAAATTTTGATTTTTCATACGCATTCGCAAGAAACATTTGCAGACTCTATACCAGGAGATCCAAGTACCAGTATAGTAGGAATCGGAGAGTATCTGACACAGCTTTTAAATGCGAAAGGGATAGAGACAATCCATGACACAGGGGTTTATGATATTATCAATGGAAAACTAGATAGAAGTAATGCCTATGAAAATGCAGAGGCCTCTGTCAGACCAATACTGGAGGCGAATCCTTCCGTTGAAGTAGCAATAGATCTGCATAGGGATGGAGTGGCAGAAGAGACACATCTTGTGACGGATATTGGAGGGAAGCAGACGGCGAAAATTATGTTTTTTAATGGACTTAGCCGAACCAGGACAAATGGAGATATTGAATATTTATATAATCCTTACATACAGGATAATTTGGCGTTTTCACTTCAAATGCAGCTTGCCTGTGAACGAATGTATCCGGGATTTGCGAGACATATTTATTTGAGAGGGTATCGCTATAATTTACATTTACTTCCAAAATCTTTACTGATTGAGGCAGGGGCTCAAACCAATACAGTAGAAGAAATGAGAAATGCAATGGAAGTACTTGCTGTGACCCTGCAGAATGTATTGATAGGATAGAAAACAGAAGGAGAACATATGTTTGCAAAATAGAGAAAAAGATATTGAAAAGTAATTGAGATTCGTGATAATATAAAGAAGTATGCCATGAGGCAGTCTGTGTCTGATGGAATAAGATCAAATTTCTGGAAAGATACAGGAAGCAAGAGAAGGAGAGAGGATATGGCGAATAAAAATACATATGATGCAGATAGTATTGCGGTATTGGAAGGACTAGAGGCGGTTCGTAAAAGACCGGGTATGTATATAGGAAGTGTATCTACAAAAGGATTGAATCATTTGATTTATGAAATTGTAGACAATGCAGTGGATGAGCATCTTGCCGGATACTGTTCTGAGATTCATGTGACATTAGAGAAGGATGGTTCCGCAACGGTTGAAGATAATGGACGAGGCGTACCGGTGGGGATGCATCAAAAGGGAGTTTCCGCAGCGAGACTTGTATACACAACATTGCATGCAGGAGGAAAGTTTGACGATTCGGCGTATAAAACAAGCGGAGGTCTTCACGGGGTTGGATCTTCCGTCGTGAATGCATTGTCGACACATATGGATGTGTGGATCAGTAGAGAAGGGGCAATCCACCATGATGCATATGAGAGAGGTATTCCTACAATTGAATTGGAGAATGGATTACTTCCGGTTGTCGGAAAGACAAGAAAAACCGGAACTAAGGTGAATTTTTTGCCGGATGATACAATCTTTGAAAAGACGAAATTTCGTGCAGAAGAAGTAAAGAGTCGTATGCATGAGACGGCATATCTGAACCCGAATCTTACAATTGTCTTTGATGATAAACGTCCGGGAAGTGAAGAACATGTTGAATATCACGAACCAGATGGAATTATAGGTTTTATCCGTGATTTGAATAAAAAGAAAGAAGTACTTCATGATCCGATTTATTTCAAAGGAGAAGCGGATGGAATTGAAGTGGAGGCTGTGATTCAATATGTAAATGAGTTTCATGAAAATGTACTTGGTTTTTGTAATAATATTTACAATTCAGAAGGTGGTACACATCTGACTGGATTTAAAACAACTTTTACAACAGTGATGAATCAGTATGCACGTGAACTTGGAATATTGAAAGAAAAGGATGCGAACTTTACAGGAGCAGATATTCGTAATGGTATGACTGCAATTGTATCGATCAAGCATCCGGACCCGCGTTTCGAGGGACAGACAAAGACGAAACTTGATAATCCAGATGCAGCAAAAGCAACTGGCAAAGTGACCGGAGATGAGATTGTTCTGTATTTCGACCGCAACCTGGAAACATTAAAGACAGTGTTATCCAGTGCAGAAAAGGCAGCGAAGATTCGTAAGACAGAAGAAAAAGCAAAGACAAATCTTTTGACAAAACAGAAGTATTCATTTGACAGTAATGGAAAACTGGCGAATTGCGAGAGTCGTGATCCGAAGAAATGTGAAATATTTATTGTTGAGGGAGATTCGGCAGGTGGTTCAGCAAAGACTGCCAGAAACAGAAATTATCAGGCAATCCTGCCAATCCGCGGTAAGATATTAAATGTCGAAAAGGCAAGTATTGATAAAGTTCTGGCTAATGCAGAGATAAAAACAATGATCAATGCATTTGGATGTGGATTTTCAGAAGGATACGGCAATGATTTTGATATTACTAAATTGCGATACGACAAGATTATTATTATGGCCGATGCCGATGTAGATGGAGCGCATATTTCTACATTATTATTAACACTGTTTTATCGCTTTATGCCAGAATTGATTTATGAAGGACATGTGTATATTGCGATGCCGCCACTTTATAAGGCAATGCCGAAGAAGGGGGAGGAAGAGTATTTATATGATGATGCAGCCCTTGAACGTTATCGGAAAACTCATGAGGGTGGATTTACATTGCAGCGATATAAAGGTCTTGGAGAGATGGATGCCCAGCAGCTTTGGGAGACAACATTGGATCCGGAAACAAGACTTTTGAAATTAGTAGAAATTGAAGATGCACGTATGGCATCCAGTGTTACAGAGATGTTGATGGGGACAGAAGTGCCACCACGCAGGGCATTTATTTATGAAAATGCAACGGAAGCCGAACTGGATATCTAAGATGCCTGGAAGGAGAAAATTATGAGCAATAATGAATCACAGATTATCAGAACAGAATATTCTGATTTGATGAAAAAATCTTATATCGATTATGCCATGAGTGTAATTATTGCACGTGCATTGCCAGATGTAAGAGATGGTCTTAAGCCGGTACAGCGAAGGACATTGTATGATATGCATGAGCTGGGAATCCGCTATGACAAACCTTATAGAAAATGTGCCCGTATCGTCGGAGATACAATGGGTAAATATCATCCGCATGGAGATAGTTCAATCTATGATGCGCTTGTTGTAATGGCACAGGATTTCAAAAAAGGAATGGTACTGGTAGATGGACATGGTAACTTTGGTTCCATTGAGGGTGATGGTGCTGCTGCAATGCGTTATACAGAAGCTAGACTTACTAAATTTACGCAGGAAGCATATTTATCAGATTTGGATAAAAATGTTATTGATTTTGGGCCGAACTTTGATGAGACAGAGAAAGAGCCGTTGGTACTTCCGGCACGTGTGCCTAATTTGTTGATCAATGGTGCGGAAGGAATTGCGGTCGGTATGGCAACAAGCATTCCTACACATAATCTTGCAGAAGTAGTAGATGCGGTAAAAGCATATATGAAAAATGATGCGATTACTACAAAGCAATTGATGAAGTATGTGAAGGGACCTGATTTTCCAACAGGAGGAATAGTTGTAAATAAAGATGATTTACTTTCAATTTATGAATCCGGACAAGGAAAAATTAAGATTCGTGGTAAGGTAGAAGTCGAAGATTTAAAAGGTGGAAAGAAACAGCTTGTTATCACTGAGATTCCATATACAATGATTGGTTCTGGAATTTCTAAATTTTTAAATGATGTGGCGAATCTGGTAGAAACGAAAAAAACAACAGATATTGTAGATATTTCAAACCAGTCTTCAAAAGAGGGAATTCGAATTGTACTGGAATTGAAGCGTGGTGCGGATGTAGAGAATCTGAAAAACATGCTATACAAGAAAACACGTCTGGAAGATACATTTGGAGTAAATATGCTGGCTGTAGCAGACGGGCGACCAGAGACACTGGGACTTAAAAAGATCATTGAATATCATGTCGATTTTCAGTTTGAGGTAACAACGCGAAAATATAAGACATTACTTGCAAAAGAACAGGAAAAACGAGAAGTTCAGGAAGGATTGATCAAAGCTTGTGATGTGATCGATCTTATTATTGAAATATTGAGAGGCAGTAAGTCTGTGAAAGATGCAAAAGCCTGTCTGGTAAATGGTGTGACAGATAATATCAAATTTAAATCCAATATTTCTAAAAAGATGGCAGCAATGCTTAGATTTACAGAACGTCAGGCGACAGCAATTCTTGAAATGCGTCTGTATAAATTAATAGGACTCGAAATTGAAGCACTTCAAAAAGAACATGAGATAACAGTGGCGAATATTAAAAGATATGAAGATATTTTGAATAATTATGATTCAATGTCAGAAGTTATCATAGGCGAATTGGATAACTTTAAAAAGGAATATGGAAGGAAACGCCGCACAGTTGTAGAGAATGCTGAGGAAGCTGTATTTGAAGAAAAGAAAATCGAGGAGCAAGAAGTTGTATTTTTGATGGACCGATTTGGATATTCTAAGACGGTTGATGTCAGTGTTTATGAGCGTAACAAAGAAGCTGCGGATAAAGAAAGCAAGTATGTTGTGCATTGTATGAATACAGGGAAGATTTGTTTCTTTACAGATGCGGGGCGAATGCATCAGGTGAAAGTGCTTGATCTTCCGTATGGAAAATTCAGAGATAAGGGAACCCCGATTGATAATCTGACAAATTATTCGAGTGCAGAAGAACAAATTATCATGGTATGTGATGCAGAGCAGATGAGATTTGTAAAATTACTGTTTGCGACAAAGCAAGGGATGCTCAAGCAGGTGGATGGAAGTGAATTCCAGGTTGCAAAACGTACAATTGCAGCAACAAAGCTTCAAGAAGATGATGAATTACTAAGTGTACAGGTTGTAACAGACAATCAGTGTGTGGTGCTGCAGACGAAGAATGGATATTTCTTAAAATTTTCTGCTGCAGATGTTCCGGAAAAGAAAAAAGGAGCTGTAGGAGTGAGAGGTATCCGTTTGCAGAAAAATGATGAGATGGAACATGTTTATTTATATGAAGATGGTATAGAGACAAAGATTCAGTACAATGAAAAAGAAGTGACATTAAATCGTTTGAAACTAGCAAAAAGAGATGGAGTTGGTACAAAGTATCGAGGATAAACGCTCCGCGAGGATGCACAGTGATTCTGATAGGAACCTGTCAGCTTTCGCTGACCAGAATTACGCGCCAAGTCTCACGGTATCTGTGTTCAGCAACGAAAGAGTGAGTAAAATTTAAAATAAAATGCAAACCCTCTTGCATTGTAGATTGAAAAGTGTTATAGTAAGCATTAGTTACATAAAGGATTTGGCAGAAGAGTGAACGAAAGTTCACTCTTCTTTATTGCATTGTGAGAAAGGAAGTATAACGTGTCAAGAAGAGAACAATACGAACAACAGACAGAAGAACTTTTAGAACCAATCGTTACCGAACATGGATTTGAACTGGTGGATGTAGAATATGTAAAGGAAGCAGGAACCTGGTATCTGCGAGCTTATATAGATAAGCCAGGCGGAATCACAGTGGATGATTGTGAGGTTGTAAGCCGTCAGTTTTCGGATATTCTGGATGAGAAAGACTATATTGAAGATGCTTATATTTTTGAAGTGAGTTCTCCGGGACTTGGTCGTCCGTTGAAAAAGGAGAAAGATTTTAAGAGAAGCATGGGAGAGGAAGTTGAGATTCGTACATATCGGGCAATTGACCGTCAGAAGGAATTTACAGGTATTCTGAAAGCATATGATAATGATACCGTAACAATTGCTTATGAAGATGACACGGAGCAGGTATTTAATAAAAGTGATATCGCTTTGATCCGTCTTGCTCTGGATTTTTAAACAATAAAATTGAGCAGTAACAAGAAGTTGAAAAAATAGAAATGAAATTTTATAAATTTAGGAGGAATGAATAATGAACACAGAATTACTGGAAGCCTTGACAATTTTGGAAGAAGAAAAAAATATCAGTAAAGATACTATGATGGATGCAATCGAAAATTCATTGATCAGCGCTTGTAAAAATCATTTTGGAACATCTGATAACATCAAAATTATTATGAATCGTGAAACATGTGATTATTCTGTATATGCAGAGAAAGAAGTTGTAGAGGAAGTATTTGATCCTGCAATCGAGATCAGTCTGGAAGATGCTGAAAAGCTGGATTCATCTTTGCACATTGGAGATATCGCTCAAATTCCTGTAGAATCAAAATCATTTGGACGTATCGCAACACAGAATGCAAAGAACCTGATTTTGCAGAAAATCAGAGAAGAGGAACGAAAAGTAGTATTTGATCAGTATTTTGCAAAAGAAAAAGATATCGTAACAGGTATTGTTCAGCGTTATGTAGGCAAGAATATCAGCATCAACCTTGGTAAAGCAGATGCGATGCTGACAGAGAATGAACAGGTAAAAGGCGAAAAGTTTGAGCCAACAGAGAGAATTAAACTCTATATTGTAGAAGTTAAAAATACAACAAAGGGTCCGAAGATTCTTGTGTCAAGAACACATCCGGAACTTGTAAAACGTTTGTTTGAAGCAGAAGTTGCAGAAGTAAAAGACGGAACAGTAGAGATTAAGAGTATTGCACGTGAGGCAGGTTCTCGTACAAAGATGGCAGTATGGTCTAATGATGAGAATGTGGATCCTGTAGGAGCATGTGTCGGAATGAATGGAGCACGTGTGAATGCTGTTGTAAATGAACTTCGTGGAGAAAAAATTGATATTATTAACTGGAGTGATAATCCGGCATTATTAATTGAAAATGCTTTGAGTCCTGCAAAGGTTATTTCAGTTATGGCTGATCCGGATGAGAAAACAGCAAGCGTGATCGTACCAGATTACCAGCTTTCACTTGCAATTGGTAAAGAAGGACAGAATGCAAGACTTGCAGCTCGTCTTACAGGATATAAGATTGATATTAAGAGTGAAACACAGGCAATCGAAGCAGGAGAACTTCCGGAAGATTACATGGATCAGATGAACAACATGGAAGAAGATGAAGAGGGATATGTAGGAGAGTACGAGACAGATGCAGAAGATGCAGGTGCTCAGTATGATAATACAGAAGACGCGTAGAAGAATTCGAATTTGTAGAAACAGAAGAATAATTCATATTCATCTTTGGAAGGAGATAAGATAGTTGACGACAAAGCGAAAGATACCAATGCGAAAATGTGTTGGCTGCGGCGAAATGAAACCGAAGAAAGAATTGATACGTGTTTTAAGAACAGAGGAGAATGAATTTGTTCTGGACACAACAGGCAAGAAGAATGGACGTGGCGCATATCTGTGCATGTCAAAAGATTGTTTTGAAAAGGCAGTAAAGAGTAAAGGTCTTGAGAGGTCTTTTAAACAGGCAATTCCGACAGAGGTGTACGATCGTCTGGAAAAGGAGATGAGTGAACTTGAAACCAGATAAGATATTGTCTCTGATAGGACTTGCAACAAAGGCAGGAAGATGCGTGAGCGGAGAATTTATGACAGAACGAGAGACAAAGTGTGGTCGCGCCACACTTGTAATCGTAGCAGAAGATTCATCTGATAATACAAAAAAGAAGTTTCAGGATATGTGTGAATTTTATAAGGTTCCAATTTATTTTTACGGAGATAAAGATACCTTAGGGCATGCAATGGGAAAAGAATTCCGTGCATCTCTGGCAATATTGGATGAAGGATTTGCAAAGGGAATTCAAAAACAATTTGAAACAGTCAACGAGTAATTGCATAAAGGAGGTAGTTTATAATATGACAAAATTGAGAGTACATGAGTTAGCAAAAGAGTTAGGAATGGACAACAAAGAGTTATTAGATATTCTTGCAAAGAAAAAAGTGGAAGTGAAAAGCCATATGAGTACTTTGGAAGAGCAGGTTACAGATACAATCCGTAGCGAGTATGCAAAGAAAAAAACTGAGAATACAGAGGATGGAGCTCCAAAAAAGAAAACAATCGTACAGGTATTTCGTCCACAGAATTCTAAGAGTGGAAAAATGCAGAATGGAAATCGTCAGGGACAGCGTCCACAGAATGGAAACCGCCAGGGACAGCGCCCACAGAATGAAAACAGAACTGCAAAACCTGCAAATCAGGGTCAGAATACACAGGGAGTGGCAGCAGCAAAACCACAGTCAAACGGCGTAAACGGATCACGTTCACAGAATGCGGAACAAGGTCAGAGAAGAAATGACAGGCCTCAAGGCGGACGCTTTAACAATAATGACAGAAACGATAGAAATGATCGTGGCGGACGCTTTAATAACAATGACAGAAACGATAGAAACGATCGTGGCGGACGCTTTAATAATAATGACAGAAACGATAGAAATGATCGTGGCGGACGCTTTAACAATAATGACAGAAACGATAGAAATGATCGTGGCGGACGCTTTAATAATAATGACAGAAATGATAGAAACGACAGAAATGACAGAGGTAATTCACGTCCACAGGGAAGACAGGGACGCAGAGAAGATCGTGATTCTATTCCGGCACCAATGGTAGAACAGCAGAAAACTCAGAGAAATAAAGCAAAAGACAAAGAGAAAGATTACAAGAAGAAAGAGCTTCGTGACGGAGAGTTTGAGAATAAAGGCAAAAAAGGTAAAAAGCAGAAACAGGTAGCTGAAGTGAAAAAACCTCAGAAACCACAGCCGAAGCCGGTTGAGGTGGAAGAAGAAATTAAACAGATTACAATTCCTGAAGTTCTTACAATCCAGGAACTTGCTGATAAGATGAAGATTGTTCCATCTGTAATTATTAAAAAGTTGTTTATGCAGGGCAAGATTGTAACAGTAAACCAGGAAATTGATTATGAGACAGCAGAAGAAATCGCAATGGAATTCGATGTTCTTTGTGAGAAAGAAGTAGTTGTCGATGTGATCGAAGAACTTTTGAAAGAAGACGAAGAGGATGAAGCAGATATGGTGAAACGTCCTCCTGTTGTCTGTGTTATGGGTCACGTTGACCATGGTAAAACATCATTGCTTGACGCAATCCGTCATTCGAATGTGATCGATCGTGAGGCAGGTGGTATTACACAGCATATCGGTGCATCTGTTGTAGAAGTTGATGGAGAAAAAATTACATTTCTGGATACACCTGGACATGAAGCATTTACAGCTATGCGTATGCGTGGTGCAAGTTCTACAGACATCGCAATCCTTGTAGTAGCCGCAGATGATGGTGTTATGCCACAGACAGTAGAGGCTATCAACCATGCAAAGGCTGCCGGAATTGAAATTATTGTTGCAATCAACAAGATTGATAAACCAAGTGCTAATGTGGAACGTGTAAAACAGGAATTGACAGAGTATGAATTGATTCCGGAAGACTGGGGCGGAAGTACAATTTTCGTACCAGTATCAGCACATACAAAAGAAGGAATCAAAGAATTACTTGAGATGGTCCTTTTAACAGCAGAAGTTATGGAGTTAAAAGCAAATCCAAATCGTGCAGCAAGAGGTCTTGTTATTGAAGCTCAGTTGGATAAAGGAAAAGGATCTGTTGCAACTGTACTTGTGCAGAAAGGTACTCTGCATGTTGGAGATGCAATCGCAGCTGGTTCTGCACATGGTAAAGTACGTGCAATGATGGACGATAAAGGTCGTCGCGTGAAAGAAGCAGGACCTTCACAGCCAGTTGAGATTCTTGGTCTTAATGACGTGCCAAATGCCGGAGAAGTATTTGTGGGATGTGAAACAGAAAAAGCTGCAAGAAACTTTGCTGAGACATTTATTGCACAGAATAAAGCAAAGCTTTTGGAAGAAACAAAAAGCAAGATGTCTTTGGATGATCTGTTCACACAGATTCAGGAAGGCAATTTGAAAGAATTGAACATTGTTGTAAAAGCTGATGTTCAGGGTTCTGTAGAGGCAATGAAACAGAGCTTGCTTAAGCTTTCTAATGATGAAGTAGTGATTAAGATTATCCATGGTGGTGTTGGCGCGATCAATGAATCAGATGTAACATTGGCATCTGCATCGAATGCAATTATTATCGGATTTAACGTTCGTCCGGATGCAACAGCAAAAGACATTGCAGAGCGTGAAGGTGTTGACTTGAGATTGTATCGTGTTATTTATAGTGCGATTGAAGATGTGGAAGCAGCTATGAAAGGTATGCTTGATCCAGTATTTGAAGAAAAAGTACTTGGTCACGCAGAAGTGCGTCAGACATTTAAAGCATCCGGTGTTGGTACAATTGCAGGTTCTTATGTACAGGATGGTATTTTCGAGCGTAACTGTTCAGTGCGTCTGACTCGTGATGGTATTGTAATCTTTGATGGACCTCTTGCATCACTGAAACGTTTTAAAGATGATGTAAAAGAAGTAAAAGCCGGATATGAGTGTGGATTTGTATTTGAAAATTACAATGACATTAAAGAGGGTGACCTTGTAGAAGCATACAAGATGGTTGAAGTAGAAAGAAAATAATCTAAAAATACTGCTCCGGACAGAATCTGTTCGGGGCAGAACGTATAAGGAGCGATGAAACATGAGAAAGAACAGTATAAAAAATACAAGAGTGAATGCAGAAGTTCATCATGAGTTAAGTAATATACTGCGTGGCGGGATTAAAGATCCACGAGTTGCACCGATGACATCCGTTGTAGCGGTTGAAGTAGCTCCGGATTTAAAGACCTGCAAGGCGTATATCAGCGTGCTGGGAGATGAAAAAGCTCAGGAAGATACATTGAAAGGTTTGCAGAGTGCAGAAGGATATATCCGTCGTGAGCTTGCAAGAACAATTAATATGAGAAATACTCCGGAGATTACATTTATTTTAGATCAGTCCATTGAATATGGAGTAAACATGAGTAAGATGATAGATGATTTGACAAAAAAAGGTGAGGAATAAACATGAGTATTGTTTTATCTGAAATTTTAGCAGAAAAGCAGACGGTTGCTCTCGGGGGACATATACGTCCGGACGGAGATTGTGTCGGCTCTGTAATGGGACTATATCTTTATTTGCAGGAACAATATCCAGAGTTGCAGGTTGATGTATATCTGGAAAATTTAGCAGATCGTTTTCTTTTTATTCAGGATACAGATAAAATCCATAGTGAAATTGATGATTCAAAGGTTTATGATCTTTTTATTTGTATGGATTGTGGAGACAAAGAACGATTAGGGTTTTCTGCACCACTTTTTGAGAGTGCAAAGATGACGGCGTGTATTGATCATCATGTAAGTAATGAGGCGTTTGCAGATTATAATGAGATAATCCCGGATGCAAGCTCGACATCAGAATTGATTTATCGATTGATAGACAAAGATAAAATCAGTTTGCATTGTGCGGAAGCACTTTATATGGGAATTGCCCATGATACCGGAGTGTTCCAATATTCCTGTACAGCACCGGAAACAATGGAGGCGGCGGCAGAATTGCTCCGTAAGGGTGTAAATGGAAGTGATATCATCGATAAGACATTCTATGAAAAGACATATGTACAAAATCAAATCCTCGGGAAAGCATTGCTTGAGAGTATGATGGTATTAGACAAGAAATGTATTTTCTCTTATGTGTCAAAAAGAGATATGGAATTTTTCAATGCAGTGCCATCAGATTTGGAAGGAATTGTAAGTCAGCTTCGGTACACCACAGGGATAGAAGTAGCAATTTTTATGTATGAGACAGGATATCAGGAATATAAGGTGAGTCTTCGTTCAAAAGATGCTGTTGATGTTAGTAAAATCGCAAAATACTTTGGCGGTGGCGGACATGTTAAAGCTGCAGGCTGTACGATGAAAGGTACAGTGCATGATGTCGTAAATAATCTTATGAAAGAAATTGACATACAGTTAAAAGGAATTGGCGCAAAGGAATAGGCTTCATGATAAACGGAATTCTGAATATATACAAAGAAAAAGGCTATACATCTCATGATGTAGTAGCAAAGCTTAGAGGAATCGTAGGACAAAAAAAGATTGGTCATACAGGAACGCTTGATCCGGATGCAGAAGGTGTATTGCCGGTGTGTCTTGGTAGAGCAACAAAGCTTTGTGATATGCTGACTGACAAAAATAAAACATACGAGACAATACTGCTTTTAGGAAAGACGACGGATACACAGGATATTTCAGGAGAAGTATTAAAAACGGGAGATACAGCTGCACTGACAGAAGAACAAGTGAAAAATTGCATTTGTGGATATATCGGTGAATATGATCAGCTTCCACCAATGTATTCAGCCTTGAAGGTGAATGGAAAAAAATTATATGAATTGGCTCGTGAAGGGAAAGAAGTAGAACGAAAAACAAGAAAAGTTCAGATTTTAGATATTCAAATTAAGGAAGTAAAATTACCGCGTGTAAGGATGGAAGTGAGTTGCTCGAAAGGAACTTATATAAGGACGCTTTGTCATGATATAGGCGAAGAGTTGGGCTGCGGTGGTTGTATGGAACAACTCCTTCGCACACGTGTGAGTTGTTTTAACTTAAAAGATAGTTTGAAACTTGATGAAGTCAGAGCATATCGCGAACAAGAAAAGCTTGCAGAAATATTGATTCCAATTGATGAGATGTTTTCGAATAAAAAAGCAGCTATTGTAATGAAAAAGTTTGAAGCACTTGCATACAATGGAAATGAATTGAAAATGTCTATGATAAAATTAAAAGAAGAACCAAAGGCAACAGAATTTGTTGAAGGGGAACAAATAAGATTATATGATCAGGCACAACATTTCATCGGCATTTTTGTTTATCATGAAAATGAACGAAAATTCGTGGTAGAGAAGATGTTTTTGGATCAGGAGGAATTAAAAAAGTAGCATGCAATATATAACAGACATAAATGCATATCAAAGCGAAAAAAAATCTGCAGTAACTTTGGGAAAGTTTGATTGCCTTCACCGTGGACATCAAAAGTTGATCGGACGTGTCAAGGAGTTGGCATCCGAAGAAATTCAAAGTGTAGTTTGTGCATTTGATATGGGAAGAAATTCTTTACTCACCAAAGAGGAGAGAAAAGAACGACTGGAACAAGAAGTGGATTGCTTTATCGCATGTCCGTTTACAAAAGAAATCCGAGAAATGGAAGCAGAACAGTTTATCTTGCAGATTCTTGCTGAAAAATTTCATGCAGCAGTAGTTGTTGTCGGAGAAGATTTTCAGTTTGGACATGAGAAACGTGGCGATGTGGTAATGCTGGAAAAATATGCAGCGCAATGTGGATATCAGCTGGAAGTAGTCAAAAAAGAAATGTATGAGGGCAGGGAAATCAGTAGCACTTATGTAAGAGAAGCACTTGCAGAAGGAAATGTGACGTTAGCCAATAATCTTCTTGGATATTTATACGGAACCGAGGGTGTCGTGGAGCACGGACACCAGTTGGGGAGAACATTGGGATTTCCCACAATGAATATTGCATGGGACGAGCATAAGATCGCACCAAAGTTCGGCGTGTATGCATGCGAGATTGAAATTGACGGTGCAAGATATTATGGAATTGGAAATGTAGGGATTAAACCGACAGTGGAAAATGAACCGCATTTGTTGACGGAAGTGTATGTGTTTGATTATTCTGGAGATACTTATGGAAAATATGTAAAGGTATGGTTTCATGAGTTTGAACGACCAGAGACAAAGTTTGCATCGATTGATGAATTGAAAGCACGCGTAGATAAAGATATTTTGTATGGGAAAAACTTCTTTACAAAATAAGAAAGATATGTTATAGTTAGTAACTGTGAGCCGACGTTCGGTAATTGGATGACTCCAACCGTTGCTTAATGTCAGGCGGTCATAAAAGATATTTATTAGGAGGAAAAGAACATGATTTCTAAAGAAAAGAAACAGGCAATTATTGCAGAATATGGAAGATGCGAAGGAGATACAGGATCTCCGGAAGTACAGGTAGCTATCTTGACAGCAAGAATCAACGAGCTGACAGATCACTTTAAAGCTAATCCAAAAGATCACCACTCAAGAAGAGGTCTTTTGAAAATGGTTGGACAGAGAAGAGGACTTCTTGCATACTTAAAGAAAATTGATATCGAAAGATATCGTGCTTTGATCGAGAAACTTGGATTAAGAAAATAATTTTAGTTGCTCAAAAGCCTAAGAGATAACGAAAAGTCTGGTATGAAAAAAATCATATCAGGCTTTTTCTTTGCCCTTGCGTAAGCAATGGACCTATGTTATAATATGAAAGATTGCGGGCAGGAGATGGATTCCCGAGACCACTGAAAAGTGTAAGAATGTTTTCTTGTTTTTTTCAGTAGTTTCGGACACTTCTGCTGACAACGAAAGAAAAGCAGAAGAGTGAATTATAGATGAGACACTTTTCAGAAAGATAAAATAAAAAGGAGAACAAACATGTATAAAAAGTTTGAAATGGAACTTGCCGGAAGAACTCTGAGAGTCGATGTAGATCGTGTCGCAAAACAGGCAAACGGAGCAGTTCTGATGCACTATGGAGATACAACTGTATTGTGTACAGCAACAGATTCAGAGAAACCAAGAGATGGTATTGATTTCTTCCCATTAAGTGTTGAATATAACGAAAGAATGTATGCTGTGGGTAAGATTCCGGGTGGATTTAATAAACGAGAGGGAAAAGCATCTGAGAATGCGATTTTAACATGCCGTGTAATCGACCGTCCAATGCGTCCGTTATTCCCAAAAGATTACAGAAATGATGTAACACTGGAGAATCTGGTTATGTCAGTGGATCAGGATTGTAGTCCTGAACTTACAGCAATGCTCGGAGCTGCGATTGCAACAAGTATTTCTGATATTCCATTTGATGGACCGATTTCTACAACACAGGTTGGTTTAGTTGATGGAGAATTTGTATTTAATCCAACAGCAGCACAGAAAGCTGTGTCAGATCTTGCTCTTACAGTTGCATCTACAAAAGAGAAAGTAATCATGATCGAAGCTGGTGCAAATGAAGTGCCTGAAGATAAAATGATCGAGGCTATTTTTGCCGCACACGAGGTGAACCAGAAAGTTATCGCATTTATCGATACAATCGTTGCAGAGTGTGGAAAAGAAAAACATGCATATGAGAGCTGTGCAGTTCCGGAAGAATTGTTTGCTGCAATTAAGGAGATTGTTCCTCCGGCAGAGATGGAAGATGCGGTATTTACAGATGACAAACAGACAAGAGAAGAGAATATCCGTGTTATTACAGAAAAATTAGAAGAAGCATTTGCTGAGAATGAAGAATGGCTTGCAGTACTTGGAGAAGCTGTTTATCAGTACCAGAAGAAGACAGTTAGAAAGATGATCCTGAAAGATCATAAGCGTCCGGATGGACGTGCAATCGACCAGATTCGTCCATTGGCAGCAGAGGTAGATTTGATTCCTAGAGTACATGGTTCTGCAATGTTTACACGTGGACAGACACAGATTTGCACACTGACAACACTGGCACCATTGTCAGAAGCACAGAAATTAGATGGATTGGATGAAGCAGAGACTACAAAGAGATATATGCATCATTATAATTTCCCATCATATTCTGTAGGAGAGACGAAACCATCAAGAGGACCTGGACGTCGTGAGATTGGACACGGAGCATTGGCTGAAAGAGCGTTAGTGCCTGTATTGCCAAGCGAAAGCGAATTCCCATATGCAATCCGTACAGTCTCAGAAACATTTGAATCAAACGGTTCTACTTCACAGGCTAGTATTTGTGCATCTAGTATGTCATTGATGACAGCTGGTGTACCAATCAAGGCTGCAGTAGCCGGTATTTCAGCAGGTCTTGTAACTGGTGAGACAGATGATGATTATCTTGTACTGACAGATATTCAGGGATTAGAAGATTTCTTTGGAGATATGGATTTCAAGGTTGCCGGAACACACAAAGGTATCACAGCAATCCAGATGGATATTAAGATTCATGGTCTGACAAGAGCAATTATTGAGGAAGCAATCGCAGCTACTAAGAAAGCAAGAACTTACATTTTGGATGAAGTTATGAATAAAGCAATTGCACAGCCAAGAGAAGAAGTAGGCACATATGCACCTAAGATTATGCAGATGCAGATTGATCCACAGAAGATTGGTGACGTAGTTGGACAGCGCGGAAAGACAATCAATGCAATCATTGAGCAGACAGGCGTGAAGATTGACATTACAGATGAAGGCGCTGTATCAATCTGTGGAACAGATAAAGAGAAGATGGAAGAAGCTGCAAAGATGATCCACATTATCGTAACAGATTACGAAGCAGGCCAGATTTTTGAAGGTAAAGTAACAAGTATCAAGGAATTTGGAGCATTTGTTGAATTCGCTCCTGGAAAAGAAGGAATGGTTCACATTTCCAAGATTTCGAAAGAGAGAATCAACAAAGTAGAAGATGTTCTTAATATCGGTGATGTTGTAAAAGTTGTTTGCATGGGCAAAGATAAGATGGGAAGATTCAGCTTCAGCATGCGAGATGTAGCAGAATAATAAAAAAACAAGAGTTTAGGCGAGGAACGTGTATGAACACAGACCTCGCCTTTTTTGTATATTAGGAAAGTGCTTTCCTAAATATATGACAAAAAAGTCCGGTGAATATTTTTAGTCATAATTCTTCTGCCACTTCATATATTGTTTAAAGAGGTGGACAAGATGAGGGAAAATAAAAAAAGGCAACAAATATTAAATGTCCTGGCAAAGTCGATTCGAGCAATCATAGAAAATGAAGAATTAGATTTTGAAAAATTAGAAGAGATTCGTCTGCGTATTGACCAGCCATTGATTGTGGAGTATGAAAATGTAGAGATGCTACTGCCATCAAAAGCAAAAAACAAACATATTGTAACAAAAGAAGAAATTCGAGAGACAATGGATTATATTTGTAAATATTCGTTGTATGCATACGAACAGGAATTGAAACAGGGATTCGTTACAATAGAGGGAGGACATCGGGCTGGCGTTATGGGAAAAGTGATATTAGAAAATAACAGAGTAAAAAATCTACAGTACATATCTTCGGTGAATATTCGTGTTGCACATGAAATAATCGGATGCGCAGATTCAATCATGCAGTATATAACAAAAAACAGAGAAGTATGTCATACGTTAATCATATCACCGCCACGATGCGGGAAGACAACACTGATCAGAGATATCATTCGCCAGATATCCGATGGAAATCAATATGTTCGGGGATGCACGGTGGGGGTAGTAGATGAACGGTCAGAATTAGGTGGGTGTTATCTTGGTGTGGCACAGAATCATCTTGGAATGCGGACAGATATTTTGGATTGTTGTCCCAAAGCAGAAGGAATGATCATGTTGATCCGGTCAATGGCACCACACGTACTTGCAATTGATGAGATTGGAACAAGTGAAGATGTTCATGCGGTAGAATATGCAATGCAATGTGGATGTAAATTAATTGCAAGTGTACATGGAATGGACATGGAGGAAGCATCGCAAAAGCCGGTACTTGGAGATCTGATAAGGAAGCGTCGGTTTGAACGTTATGTTATTTTGGAAAACAGGCATCATCCGGGGGAAATCAAAACGATTTATGATGAGCGGGGGAGTTTGCTATGCAGCGGATTATAGGCGGTATACTGGTGATTGCTGCAACGAGCGGGATTGGTTTTTTGTACAGTAAAGAATTGCAAATTTATCTGGAAAAAATGTTGTATATCCGGCATTTAATTTATTTATTAAAGGGGGAATTAGAATATTGTGTCGCACCGATAGGTGAAGTATTCGGAAAGATAGCACAGCGGGTAAAACAACCATACAAAAACTGGCTTTTAGCAATGCAAAAGCAGGTAGAAAACAGAGAGGCAGATGAATTTTTTACAATTTGGATGCGTACGATTGATCAATACTTGGGAGAATTAAGTCTAAAGCCGTCTCATTTAATTCAATTAAAGGAGCTGGGATGCTATCTGGGACAAAATCACACAGCAGTAGAAAGCCGGAATCTGCAGCTTTATATTGAACGACTTGAACTGGAAATTGAGAAGATGAGAGAAGGAATTGAGACAAAAAGACGGATTGGAAGTTGTCTGGGAGTGATGGCAGGAATTTTTCTGGTAGTGATATTATTGTGATACGGAGGGACACCATGACGATCAATTTAATTTTTAAAATAGCGGCAGTTGGGATTCTGGTGTCTATTCTAAGCCAAGTGCTAAAGCATAGTGGCAGAGACGAGCAGGCATTTCTTGTAAGTTTTGCAGCACTTGTTCTTGTACTTTCCTGGGTACTGCCGTATATCTATGACTTGTTTATTACGATGAAACAATTATTTGCATTATAAAATGGACGGAAGGTAAAGATAATTTTAGGAGTCGGGCAAAGCAAGGTGAAGGTAATATGAATATTGTTCAGATAGGGATTGTCGGAGTATTAGGTGTGCTGATGGCAGTACAGTTTAAAAATGGCAGATCAGAATATGGGATTTATATAAGCGTGGCGGTAAGTATTTTGATTTTTGCATGTATTGTAGAAAGATTAACAATTTTTGTTGATGCAATTGAAGAAATCCGACAGTATTTGAATATGAATACAGTATATCTATATACATTGTTAAAGATGATTGGGATTACTTATATTGCAGAATTTTGCTCTAGCATTTGCAAAGATGCAGGGTATCAGACAATATCTGTGCAAATAGAAATATTTAGTAAACTGACAATACTTGTCCTTGGTATTCCGGTTCTGCTTACGTTGTTAGAGACAATACAGGAGTTCCTTTCATGAGAAATAAAAGGGGATATTTAATACTATTATTTTTATTTATCTGTGTGAATATGTGTTTTTGTGTAAGTGCTGCCGAAACTGAAAAAGATCAAAGCGATATACTACAGGAAGAAATAAAAAATAAGATTTTGGGAGAAGTGGATTTTTCTGAAATAAATCAAAATCTGAAGTTGTTATTTCCGGATGAAAAAATTTGTTTTCAAGATATAGTGGAAACATTGATGCAAGGAAATCTTCAAGAAACAGGAATGAAGATACTTTCGTATGTAAAAGACCAGATTAGTTATGAATTTCGTGCAAATAAAACAAATTTGGTACATATTCTTTTTATTGCAATCACAGCAGCGGTATTTACAAATTTTTCAAATGCATTGCAAAATAAACAAGTGGGGGAGATTAGTTTTTATATTTTATATATGCTTTTGATCACAATGAGTTTGAACTCATTTCGGATTGCAATATCCGGCATAGAGGAAAAAATGGAAAATATTCTAGAATTTATGAAAGTACTCTGTCCGGGATATCTTTTGTCGGTGGTGTTTGCGGCGGGAAGCAGCAGTGCATTGATGTTTTACAATTTTATTTTGGTGCTGATCTACCTGGTAGAGATAGTGGTATTTCGCTTTTTACTTCCAATCATAAATTTATACATTATGATTCAGGTAATGAACTATATGCTGGAAGAAGAGGTATTGTCAGAATTTGCAGAGCTGGTAAAAAAAGGAATACAGTGGAGCCTGAAAAGTCTGATCGGCATTGTGATTGGAGTGAATGTTGTACAGGGGCTTCTGGGACCTGCGATGGATACACTTAAGAAGAGTGCATGGACAAAATCACTGACAGCAATTCCGGGGATTGGGAATACATTTGGAAGTGTGACGGATGTAATATTTGGAACAGCAGTATTGATTAAAAATGGAATAGGAATGGCAGGGGCAATCGTGATTGTTGGAATTTGTCTTATGCCGATCATCCAGACAGCACTCTTGACTTTTTTGTATAAGCTTGTTGCGGCAATGATACAGCCGATATCTGATTCAAGGATCACAGGTTGTATCAGCAGTGTAAGTGAGGGGTATGAATTGCTGTTACAGATTATTATAACTACAATGATACTGTTTTTGATTACGATTGCTGTAGTGGCAGCAGCTGCCACCTGAGAGGTGAAAAGAGAATGGATTTGCTCTATGAATGGATTCAGAATCTGGTCTGTTATCTGGTTATATTTACTGCTGTTTTGGAAGTGCTGCCGGGAAAAGAGTATAAAAAATATATTCAGTTTTTTGCAGGTCTTGTGCTTATCCTACTTTTGGTAACACCAATTTTAAAAGTGACAGGAATGGAACAAAATTTTTGGGAGATATATAATAATCGAGAGTATGAGCAGGAGAAAAGAGAGTTGCTGGAAAAAGATAATTATTTTGAAAATATAGATATTATAGATTTTCTTCCGGAGGATTGGGAAAATGGAGAGGAAATGGAAACAGATTCTGGAACAATGGAAAGATAATTTAAGTAGAAAAAACCAGTTGCTGCTGATATTTCTTGTGGGAATTTTACTGTTGGTTGTTGCATTTCCTGTATCAAAAAAAGATTCGAAAGCAGAGAAAACGATACAAGAGACAAGTTCTGTAAGAAATGTGCAGACAAGTCTGGAAAATTATGAGGAGTATCTGGAAAAACGTCTGACAAATGCTCTGGAATCAGTAGATGGGGTTGGAAGAACAGAAATTGTTATTACCTTAAAATCATCTGGGCAGAAGATCGTGGAAAAAGATCAAAGTATAAACAATCAGTCTGATTCAAACACAAATGAGGCGGGAATAACAAATAGTTCTGAAACAAAAAGTTCAGATGGAACCAGTATTTATGAGCGTCAGTCAGATGGGACAGAAATTCCATATGTGAGTAAGGAACTGACTCCGGAAATAGCAGGAGTGCTTGTTGTGGCAGATGGTGGAGATAATGCTGTTGTAGTGAAGAATATTACAGACGCAATCCGGGCATTATTTGGAGTGGAAGCGCATAAGATTAAAATAATGAAACGGACAGATACATAAGGGAGGTTTTTACATGAAACAAATATTCAAAAAGAACCAAATTATTATTACTACGCTGGCTGTTATGATTGCAATTGCCGGATATTTGAATTATTCAGGGAAACTATTTGGAGAAACGAAAAGTGGAACGGAAGAGACAAATGCAGATATGGCAAATAAGGAACTTTTGGATATTTCAGAGGATGATCTTGGAAACAATGAAATCGCAAGCAATGATTCGGATGTGGAAGGAACTCCAGGCGAGGCAGTTTTGACAAGCGGAAGCATGGAATCCACTGTGGCACAGGCTAAAATATCACGCGAACAAGTGCGTTCAGAAAATAAAGAGATGCTGCAGTCGATCATTGACAGTACTACAGTCAGTGAAGAAGAAAAACAAGATGCGATTGCACAGATGCTGAAAATGACTGAATTATCTGAACAGGAGATGGCGATAGAAACATTGATGTCATCAAAAGGTTTTTCGGATGCAGTCGTTAATCTTACAGAAGATTCGGCAGATATTGTTGTAAATGCGGCCGAACTGACAGATGCAAATCGAGCTCAAATTGAAGATATTGTAACAAGAAAAACTGAAATAGCGCCGGAAAATATTGTGATCAGTCCAATTCATGCAAGTGAATAAAATCAAAACATAAAAGAGGAGTGGATAAAAATTATATATCAGCGCGAATTCTTAATGTAAAGCATTGCGGGGAAAAAAAGAATGTGATAAAATAAACTCCATATGCGATAATGTTTGATAGGAGATAATAATATGTCTGATTTTACAAATGAGATAAAGAAAAGAAGAACCTTTGCGATAATTTCTCATCCGGATGCAGGAAAGACAACACTTACAGAAAAATTCCTGTTATATGGAGGTGCAATTAACCAAGCAGGTTCAGTGAAAGGAAAAGCAACAGCTAAGCATGCAGTTTCAGACTGGATGGAGATTGAAAAGGAAAGAGGTATTTCTGTTACTTCTTCGGTTTTACAGTTTAATTATGGTGGATATTGTATCAATATTCTGGATACACCTGGACATCAGGATTTCTCGGAAGATACGTACCGTACTTTGATGGCTGCGGATTCTGCGGTGATGGTAATTGATGCATCGAAAGGTGTTGAAGCACAGACGAGAAAACTGTTCAAGGTATGTGTAATGCGTCATATACCAATCTTTACATTTATTAATAAGATGGATAGAGACGCGATGGATACATTTGAACTCTTGGATGACATTGAAAAAGAGTTGGGGATTGCAACTTGCCCTGTAAACTGGCCAATTGGTTCTGGAAAAGCGTTTAAAGGTGTATATGACCGTCAGAAAAATGAAGTGGAATTATTTTCTGATACACAGAAGGGTACACGCATGGGAGAAGTCGAGATACTTGGTGCCGATGACCCGAGTCTTGATGAAATCCTTGGCGATGAGGCGAAAAGTACCTTGGCAGATGAGATCGAATTGTTAGATGGTGCTGCAGCTGAATTTGATATGGAACTTGTTTCAAAAGGAGAACTTTCACCGGTATTCTTTGGTTCTGCGCTTACAAACTTTGGTGTGGAGACATTTTTGAAACATTTCCTGGCAATGACAAGTTCTCCGCTTCCAAGAAAGTCAGATCATGGGCTGATTGATCCGTTGAAAGAAAAAGATTTTTCTGCATTTGTATTTAAAATTCAGGCTAATATGAATAAGGCACATCGTGACCGTATTGCATTTATGAGAATCTGTTCTGGTGAGTTTGATGCGGGAATGTCTGTATATCATGTGCAGGGTGGAAAGGATATTCGTTTGTCTCAGCCACAACAGATGATGGCAAGTGAACGTAAAATGATTGAAAAAGCGTATGCAGGAGATATTATCGGTGTATTTGATCCGGGTATCTTTTCGATTGGAGATACATTGACAACATCAAAAGAAAGATTTGCATATGAAGGAATTCCGACATTTGCACCGGAACATTTTGCAAGAGTGCGTCAGGTTGATACAATGAAACGTAAGCAGTTTGTAAAGGGTATTAATCAGATTGCTCAGGAAGGTGCAATCCAGATTTTCCAGGAATACAATACAGGAATGGAAGAAATTATCGTTGGAGTAGTTGGTGTCCTGCAGTTTGATGTTTTGAAATATCGTTTGCAAAATGAATATAATGTGGAGATCAGACTGGAAAATCTGCCTTACGAATATATTCGCTGGATTGAAAACGATGAAATTGACATGGCTAAATTGTCTGGTACTTCAGATATGAAGAAGATTAAAGATTTGAAAGACCGTCCATTATTGTTATTTGTGCATGAATGGAGTATTCGTATGACATTGGAAAGAAACGAGGGACTGCAGCTTTCGGAATTTGGACGTTCTTAAAGAAAACAGACAAATTTCTTTGCAAATAGACTAATATTTGGTATAATACTTACAGATTGAACCATACAGGAGGTTTTGAAAAATGGCGAAGGAAGAAAGAACCACTTATACAATACACAATGACAGCAGCAAAGGAGAAGTTAAGATTGCAGATGAAGTAGTAGCAATCATTGCAGCACTTGCAGCAACAGAAGTTGAAGGCGTTGCATCTATGGCAGGCAATATCACAAACGAACTGATTAGTAAGCTCGGCATGAAAAATTTGTCTAAAGGTGTGAAGGTTGACGTGCTGGAAGGTGTTGTGACAGTTTCACTGGCATTAAATCTGAAGTATAATTATAGCATTATGACTGTAACAGAGAAGGTGCAGGAGAAAGTAAAAGCAGCAATCGAGAATATGACAGGTCTGGAAGTAGCAGATATTAATATTCGTGTGGCTGGAGTTGAGATGGATAATCAGGAATAAAAGTTTGATTATTCTAAGAAGCGGCGTAGTAAAAAGGATGTCGTACAGACATCCTTTTTCTTACCTGATGGGTCGTGATAAAAAGTTGTAAGCAGCTTTTTATGATCTGAATAACAATAAAGAAACATGAGAGAAAATGTGGAAAGGAGCTGTTATGAAAAGAACAGAACTTCGAGAGCATATATTTAAGATGCTTTTTCAGATAGAATTTAATGAGATGGACGAGATGCCGGAACATTTGCAATTATATTTTGCAAGTCTGGAGAATGCGACAGAGCAGGATAAAGAATATATAGAGAATAAGTATCATGCCGTTGTAGAGAAAGTTTCTGAGATTGATGATCTGATCAATGAAAAATGTGAAGGATGGAAAACAACTCGTATGAACAAAGTGGATCTTACGATTCTGCGACTGGCAGTATACGAGATTAAGTGGGACGAAGATGTTCCGACTGGAGTAGCGATTAACGAGGCAGTAGAACTCTCTAAGAGATTCAGTGGAGAAGAGGGACCTGCTTTTGTAAATGGTGTGCTGGCTAAGATCGCAAACTAGTGTTAATCGAATAATAGCAGACATTAGGAGGCATAACATATGCGTAATGTTTATTCGGTTAAACAAGTTAATTCTTATGTGAAGAATATGTTTAGCCAGGATTTTATGCTGAATCACATATATGTAAAAGGAGAAGTATCGAATTGTAAATATCATACTTCTGGTCATATTTATTTTTCGCTGAAAGATGAGTCCGGAACGATAGCATGCGTTATGTTCGCAAGTGCAAGGTCGGGGCTTTCTTTTCGTATGCAGGAAGGGCAGAATGTAATCGTGCTTGGTTCTGTAAGCGTGTACGAAAGAGACGGAAAATATCAGCTTTACGCAAAAGAGATTATCTTGGATGGGGCAGGAGCACTATATGAACGATTTGAGGCTTTGAAGAAAGAGCTTGAGGAGATGGGGATGTTTGCTGCCGAGTACAAGCAGCCGATACCACGCTATGTGAAGAGTGTCGGTATTGTGACAGCACCGACAGGAGCGGCAGTGCGAGACATCATTAATATTTCTAAGCGAAGAAATCCTTATGTACAGTTGATTTTATATCCTGCACTTGTACAGGGAGAAGGCGCAGCTGCAAGTATCGTCCGTGGAATCCGGATGATGGAACAACAAAACGTAGATGTGATCATTGTCGGACGTGGCGGAGGCTCAATGGAAGATTTATGGGCATTTAATGAAGAGGCTGTGGCAAGAGCAATTTTCGAATGCAAAATTCCGATTATTTCTGCCGTTGGGCATGAGACAGATACATTGATATCGGATTATGTTGCCGATTTGAGGGCACCAACACCATCTGCGGCAGCAGAATTGGCAGTATACGAACTATCTTCGGTTCAGATAATGTGTGAAGAATATAAGAGAAGAATGTATCAGCAGATAAGGCAGCGTATAGATTTTTCCAGACGGCAGACGGAACAGATGGCATTTCGATTAAAAGTAGCTCATCCACGTCAGAAATTGAATGAACAAAGACAATATTTGGCTGATTTAGACAGTCGTATGCGTATCAGAATGAATTCGGCATTGGAAGAGAGCAGGCATAAACTGGCAATTTATATAGAGAAAATGAAAGGATTGTCACCGCTTCAGAAATTGAATCAAGGGTATGCATATGTAACGGATAAATCGGGGCGGACAGTGAGAAGCATTAAAGATACAAAGCAAGGAGAAGTACTTGATGTGTATGTGACAGATGGGCGTGTTCGTACACAGGTGATGGATATATATAAGGAGGAGTATGATGTTAGAAGAGAAGAAGAGTGAACAGAAAGAGACACAGATTCCTCTGGAAGAGTTATTTTCAAAATTAGAGGAAGTAGTTAAGAATCTGGAAAATCCGGAAAGCTCTTTGGAAGAATCCTTTCAGTATTACAACGAGGGAATGCAGCTTTTAAAGAGATGTAACGAGACAATTGATTCTGTAGAAAAGAAAGTACTTGTTTTAGATGAGGAAGGAGAGACGTATGAATTTTAAAGAAGAACAAAAGAAAAGAATAGAGCAGATCGAAGCAATTCTAATGCGTTATCTTCCAAAACAAGAAGGAAAACAAAAAATCATTATGGAGGCCATGGAATATAGTTTGATGGCAGGAGGCAAGCGGTTACGTCCAATGCTGATGTGGGAGACATACCGTATGTTTTCAGGAACATCAGAAGCAATCTATCCGTTTATGGCAGCTATGGAGATGATACATACGTATTCTCTTGTACATGATGATCTGCCGGCAATGGACAACGATGAATATCGTAGAGGACGTAAGACAACACATGTTGTTTATGGAGAAGATATAGGAATCCTTGCCGGAGATGCACTTTTGAATTATGCATTTGAGACAGCAGTTTCAGCATTTTCTATAGAAGGTATAGATGCGGGAAATATAGGGGAAGCACTTCAAGTGTTAGCTAAAAAAGCCGGAATTTATGGGATGATAGGTGGTCAGGTTGTAGATGTAAAGTGTACCGGTCAGAGTATTTCAGGAGATACACTGGATTTTATATACCGCTTGAAAACAGGTGCATTGATTGAAGGCTCAATGATGATCGGAGCAATTCTTGCAGGTGCATCAAAAGAAGAAATTAAGAGCGTGGAGACAATAGCACAAAAAGTTGGGCTGGCATTTCAGATTCAGGATGACATTTTAGATGTGACAAGCACAGCAGAAGTGTTAGGAAAACCAATCCACAGTGATGAAAAAAATGAAAAGACAACGTATGTAACCTGGAAAGGAATTGAAGCTGCAAAAGCAGAGGTAAAACAGCTTTCCGAGGAAGCAGTTAAGGAATTGAAAAGACTTGAGAGTACAGACGAGTACTTGGAGTTGTTGCTCGAGTCATTAATATACAGGAAGAAATAAGGAGGAGTTCCTTATGGTTTTAGAAAAGATTCAAAAAGCAAATGACATTAAAAACTTAGAGCCAGAGGAATTGGAAGTATTAGCTAAGGAGATCAGAAGCTTCTTGATTGAAAAAATAAGCTGCACCGGAGGGCATTTGGCCTCAAATTTAGGTGTAGTAGAGCTTACGATGGCACTGCATCTTGCACTTGATTTCCCGGAAGATAAATTAATCTGGGATGTAGGACATCAGGCATATACGCATAAATTACTGACAGGACGTAAAGCTGGATTTGATGATCTGAGAAAATATGGCGGGATGAGCGGATTCCCAAAGCGCAAAGAAAGTGACTGTGATGCGTTTGATACCGGGCATAGTTCAACATCTATCTCAGCCGGACTTGGATATGTGGCAGCCAGAGACATCCAGAAACAGGAGTATCATGTTGTGTCTGTTATAGGAGACGGATCATTGACCGGAGGCATGGCATATGAGGCCTTGAACAATGCTGCACATGTAAAAAGTAATTTTATTATTGTTTTAAATGATAATAATATGTCCATTTCACCGAACGTAGGAGGTGTATCAAATTATTTGAGTGGGCTTCGCACAGCAAATGCTTATACAGAATTGAAGCGTGGCGTAGAAGATACGTTGAAAAAGATTCCTGTTAAGGGAGAAAAACTGGTTTCACAGATTAAAAAGACAAAGAGTGGATTGAAACAGTTTCTTGTGCCGGGAATGTTTTTTGAAGATATGGGGATTACGTATCTTGGACCGGTAGACGGACATGATATAAGAAAACTTTATAAAGTATTTAGTGAAGCAAAACGATTGAATCATGCTGTGCTTGTACATGTTCTTACGAAAAAGGGTAAAGGTTATTTACCGGCAGAGGAAAATCCATCCCGGTTTCATGGTACTCCGCCATTTGTTATTGAAACAGGGGAAGCAAAGCAGAAATCCGAAAAGGATTCTTATACAGATGTATTTTCAAAAGTAATAACAGATGTTGGAAAGAAAGATGAAAAGGTTGTAACGATTACAGCTGCAATGGCAGATGGAACAGGGTTAAACCGATTTGCAAAACATTTTCCGGACAGATTCTTTGATGTGGGAATAGCAGAGGAGCATGCACTGACATTTGCAGCAGGACTGGCGGCTGGTGGTATGAAGCCTGTCGTAGCATTGTATTCTTCATTTTTACAGCGTGCCTATGATCAGGCAATCCATGATGTCTGTCTCCAGAATCTTCCGGTTGTGCTTGCCGTAGATCGTGCCGGTCTGGTTGGAAGTGACGGAGAAACGCATCAGGGACTTTTTGACTTGTCATTTTTAACAACGATTCCAAATATGACGATCATGTCTCCGAAAAATCGCTGGGAGATGGCTGATATGGTTCGCTATGCAATTGATTTTCAATATCCGATTGCACTTCGATATCCAAGAGGAGCAGCATACGAGGGCTTTAAAGAATTCCGGGCGCCGATTGAATATGGTAAAAGTGAGATGTTGTATCAGGAATCCGAGATTGCAATTATTTTTGTTGGACATATGGCAAAGCTGGCCAAAGATGTCAGAGAAGAATTGAAAAACAGAGGATATTCTTGTACGTTGGTCAATGCGAGATTTGTAAAACCATTAGACAAAGAGATGCTCGTACAATTGGCTGCAAACCATCGTATATATGTGACAATTGAAGAAAATGTCCTGTCCGGTGGATTTGGTCAGCAGGTATTGGATTGTGTGGAACGTGAAAGATTAGATGTTTATGTACACAGTTTTGGAATTCCGGATGATTATGTAGAGCATGGCAATGTAGATGTACTGCGAAAAGAAGTTGGTCTGGAGAAAACAAACATAGTTGAAAAAATTATTACAGATTATAATATAGCAAGGAATGAATAACATGAAGGAACGATTAGACGTATTATTAGTAAAACGGAATCTTGCAGAATCTCGCGAGAAGGCAAAAGCGATTATTATGTCCGGTAATGTTTTTGTCGAGGGACAGCGAGAAGATAAAGCTGGTACGACATTTCCGGAAGAAGTACAGATTGAGATTAAGGGGCATACACTTCCGTATGTAAGTCGTGGTGGATTAAAACTGGAAAAAGCAATGAAAGTTTTTGATGTTACGGTAGAAGGTAAGGTATGTACAGATGTTGGTTCTTCAACAGGAGGTTTTACAGATTGTATGCTGCAAAACGGGGCAGTGAAAGTATTTGCAATTGATGTGGGAAGAGGTCAGTTGGATTGGAAACTTCGTCAGGATGAACGGGTTGTATGTATGGAAAAAACAAATATCCGTTATGTTACTCCGGAAGATATAGGAGAACCGATTGATTTTTCATCCATTGATGTATCATTCATATCATTGACAAAAGTATTGGAGCCGATTCGCAATTATTTAACACCGGAGGGTGAGATTGTGGCTTTGATTAAACCTCAGTTTGAAGCAGGAAGAGAAAAAGTTGGAAAGAAAGGGGTAGTCAGAGAGCGAAGCACACACCACGAAGTGATTGAAAAAATTGCACAGTATGCACACTCGATAGGATTTGAAATATTAAATATTGATTTTTCGCCTATTAAAGGACCAGAGGGAAACATTGAATATTTGATTCATTTGAAAAAATGTCCAGATGGACAGCCGCCGGAAATTTCAGTAGATTTATCTAGTGTCGTGGATCATGCATTCGAGGAGCTGGCACGTTGAGGATAAGAACATGGATAGATTTTATGTGATTACAAATCAATTAAAAGATACAGACTATCGAATAACAAATGAAATTAAAGAATACATTGAAAAAAATGGAAAAACTTGTGTAATCGCTCAAAAAGACGAAGATGGTTATTTGATTCCGGGAACAGTGCCAAAAGATATACAATGTGCAATAGTTCTTGGAGGAGATGGGACTTTAATTCGTGCTGCAAGAGAATTGGAAGGATATCATATTCCATTACTTGGTGTAAACATGGGAACATTGGGGTATCTTGCCGAGGTAGAATTGCATGATTATCGTACAGCTCTGGACAAGTTGTTTGCAAAAGAGCCAGAAGTGGAAGATCGTATGATGTTGCGAGGAAGTGTTAATGGCGGAAAATCGCACGTTGCAGTGAATGATATTGTAGTGACGCGTTCGGGAGAGCTTCGTGTGGTACATCTGGATATTTATGTGAACGGAGCGCTTTTAAATAGTTATCGTGCGGATGGAGTAATCATATCGACACCGACAGGAACAACAGGATATAATCTGTCTGCGGGAGGACCGATTGTTGAGCCAACGGCAAGTATGTTTGTAATTACTCCGATTTGTTCGCATGCACTTAATGCAAGTAGCGTCGTACTTTCGGCAGAGGATACAATAGAAGTAAAAGTCTGTGAAGGTAGATATGGAAGACAAGAGCATGCGTTAGTTACATTTGATGGGGCGGAAGAGATTGCTGTTCGTACAGGAGACCGTGTTGTGATTCAAAAAGCTGAAGATACTACAAAGCTGATTAAATTGAATAAAGAAAGTTTCATGATAACTATGCGAGAAAAAATGAAAGGAAATTAGGAAAATGAAGGTTAGTCGTCATGCAAAAATAATTGAATTGATCAATCAGTATGATATTGAAACCCAGGAAGAATTGGCAGATCGTTTGAATCAATCCGGATTTAAAGTGACTCAGGCTACAGTTTCCAGAGATATTCGTGATCTAAAGCTGACGAAAATGTCAGTAGATGGAGGAAAACAGAAATACGTTATTATTAAGCCGGAAGATGGCGGTATGACGGAAAAATATATGAGGGTATTACGAGATGGGTATGTATCCATGGACATGGCACAAAATATACTTGTGATAAAAACTGTATCAGGAATGGCTATGGCAGTTGCGGCTGCTATAGATGCTATGCAGTGGAAAGAAGTGGTCGGATGTATTGCTGGAGATGATACGATTATGTGTGCAATCCGAACAGTAGAAGACACAACCTGTGTGATGGATAAGATTAGAAAAATTGCAACAAGAGGATAATAAAAGAAATTATGTTAGAAAATCTGCATGTAAAAAATCTGGCATTGATTGATGAAGTTGAGGTTGATTTTCAGCCTGGATTAAATATTCTGACAGGAGAAACCGGAGCTGGAAAATCAATTTTATTAGGTTCTGTGAATCTGGCATTAGGTGGTAAATACAGTGCGGATATGCTTCGTACAGGAGCTAAATTCGGACTGGTAGAATTGACATTTACAATTGAAAATGAAAAGTTAGAAAAACAGCTCGAGGCAATGGATATTTATCCGGAAGATGGGCGGATTGTATTGAACCGAAAGCTGATGGAAGGCAGAAGTGTCAGTAAGATTAACGGAGAAACCGTAAATATGACGACGCTTCGTGAAGTGGCATGTATGCTGATTGACATTCATGAGCAGCATGTGCATCAGTCACTTCTTCATAAGAGAAATCATCTGGTTTTTCTGGATTTATATGCGAAAGATAAAATTGAGCCGTTGAAAGAAAAAGTTGCAAAGGCTTATCATACTTACATGGATTATCAGAAGAAGCTGGATAATTTCAGTATGGATGAGAGAGAACGGCAAAAGGAAATATCGCTGGCAGAATTTGAAATACATGAAATAGAAGAGGCAAATCTTCAGGATGGCGAAGATGAAGATTTGGAACAGCTTTATCAGAGAATGGCAGCAGGTAAGAAAATCACAGAAGCAATCAGTGAGGCTTATCAATATACCAGTGAAGATTCTTCTGGTAATGCAAGTGATTATTTAAGCAGGGCAATCCGGGCACTTCAGGATGTCTCATCAGTGGATGAACAAGGAATGTCTCTATACGACCAGCTGTCAGAAATTGATAGCTTATTAAATGATTTTAACAGAGAATTATCAGACTATGCAAAAAGCTTTGAATTTTCGGAAGAAGATTTTTATGAGACAGAAAATCGTTTGAATATCATTAATCGTTTAAAAACAAAATTTGGTAATTCTGTCAGTGAAGTTTTGGAATATTGTGAAGAAAAAAAACAGAGACTAAACGAACTGGAAGATTATGAAGCATGCATGAATGAGTTAAAAGAAAAATTGCAAAGTGCAGAAGAAGAATATGTGAAGCAGGCAAATGCACTGACAATGGAGCGTGAAAAAGCAGCAATTCCATTTGTTGAGGAAATAAAAAAAGGATTGAAAGATTTGAATTTTCTGGATGTGCAATTTGAAATGCGTTTTACAAAACATGCTCGATATGGACTAGGTGGAATGGATGATGCTGAATTTTATATGTCAACCAATCCAGGTGAAGCCTTAAAACCAATGGGAATGGCAGCATCCGGTGGTGAGCTGTCCAGAATTATGCTTGTAATTAAAACAATTCTTGCCGGGCAGGAAGATACACCAACGTTAATATTTGATGAGATTGATACGGGAATCAGTGGTATTACGGCAGGAAAAGTTGCAGAAAAGATGCGATTTATCGGAAAGTCCAGACAAGTTTTATGTATTACGCATCTGGCACAAATCGCATCAAAAGCAGATGCCCATTATTTGATTCAAAAGCAGGCAAAAGAAAACGTAACAAAAACAGAAATTATACCATTATCAAAAGAAAATTCAATTCATGAACTCGCGAGATTACTTGGAGGCGATAAGATGACAGCAAGTATTCTTGAGAGTGCAAAAGAGATGAAAGAATTGGCAATGAGTGAAATATAATACCAGTGTGAAATTGTGTTTCTTTCACATACTAAAAACGAACACCAGGGAAATAAGTTTCCTGTGGATGTTCGTTTTTTCTGTTAGTAGAAAAAGTTCCATTATTAAAAAAGTAACGAAAGAAGGTATGTGAGATGAAACAGGACAGAAAGAAAAAAATCCTTTGCGTAGTTATTCTTATCATTACGATGGCGATGTTTGGAAAGATGGGCTGGAATGTATCTTGGGCAGCAACGCAAAAAGAGGTGACAACAGAGCAACTGGATGAAGATGTGGTTTTAGTGGGAGGAATGCCAATTGGAATTTACATGGAAACGGATGGGGTATTGGTCTTAAATACACAAAAAATAAAAGGCGTTGACGGAAAAGAATATAATCCGGCTAAAAAACAAGTGAAGTCGGGAGACTATATTATCGGAATAAATGGAGTGGAAATTCATGATAAAAAGCAATTGATGGAACAGGTTGAAAAACTGAATGATCAGGAGGTAGAACTGTCAATATATAGAGAACAAAAGAATCTAAATGTAAAAATGAAAGCAGTAGAGTCTGCGGCAAAGAAATATAAACTGGGAATCTGGGTAAGAGATAATGTACAAGGTTTAGGAACAATTACATTTTTGACAAAAAACAGTGAATTCGGAGCACTCGGTCATGGAATCCATGATATGGATACAAGTGTATTGATGAAAATAGCAAATGGAAGAATATACAGAACAAGTATACGTTCAGTTGTGAAAGGGTCCGAGGGAACTCCGGGGAGTATGGAGGGACTTATTGTATATAATCGCAATAATCAATTAGGGTCGATTAAAAAGAATACAGAGGTGGGAATATATGGAATATTAGATGACATAAATACATTATTTGAAGAACAATATGCTGTACAGATTGCAAAAAAAGAAGAAATCAGAAAAGGAAAAGCAACAATCCGTTGCTTTTTGGATGGAGAAGTGAAAGAATATGATGTCGAAATTTTGGAGATTGATAAAACACCGAATGAAATAAATAAAGGAATTACATTAAAAGTTACAGATTCTGAATTGTTAGAAAAAACAGGTGGAATTGTGCAGGGAATGAGTGGTTCACCAATACTTCAGGATGGAAAATTAGTCGGTGCAGTTACACATGTATTTGTTAATAATTCTACAAAAGGATATGGAATATTTGCAGAAACAATGTTGAAAGAAGCCGAAAAATGCAACATGTAACTGCTGTCTTTTGTCGAATTGAGACGTATGAAAGCTCTTGATTCTCATCGACAAGGCTTATATAATAATGGAATGGTAAAGGAAAAAGCGGGGCGATGAGAGTAGAAGGGGTGGAGGAGGACACTATATGGAAGCATTAAAAGTGGCCATTGCCGACGACAATGAATTAATGTTGGATATGTTAGGAGAGTTAATTTCTTCAGATAAAGACTTGAGCATTGTTGGAAAAGCAAAAAATGGAGAGGAGATTTGTCAGATAATCAAAGAACAGAAACCGGATGTTGTACTTTTAGATCTGATTATGCCGAAGATGGATGGACTTACCGTTATGGAATATGTAAATCGAGATAAAGCAGTAAGTAAACAGCCAAGTTTTATTGTCGTTACAGCAGTGGGAAAAGAGAAAATTACAGAAGATGCTTTCAACCGCGGAGCAGATTATTATATTATGAAGCCGTTTAATAAACAAACATTATTAAATCGAATCAAGGATTCGCGCAGAACGTGGAGAATTCCGGAGAAAAATATAAATGAAATAGTAGAAAAGAATCCAATCAGTGAAGAATCATTACTCAATACAGTAACAAATATGTTGCATGAAATTGGAATTCCGGCACATATCAAAGGCTATCACTACCTGAGAGACGCTATTATAATGGCGGTAGAAGATATGGAAGTATTAAATGCAATTACAAAAATATTGTATCCTACTGTAGCAAAAAAGTATCAGACAACATCGAGTCGTGTAGAGCGTGCAATTCGACATGCGATAGAAGTTGCATGGAGCAGAGGTAAATTAGATACATTAGATCGTTTATTTGGATATACTGTCAGTAACGGAAAAGGAAAACCGACAAATTCTGAATTCATTGCCTTAATCGCAGATACCATCCAGTTAGAATATAAAAACAGATAATAAAAACTACTGTGATTCGCTGTATATATGCGAAATAAGGCTTTTAATTAAAAATGAAATGCGCTATAATAATTTTATGATTATTCAAAAAAGCAAGGCTGAAAAAAGCGAAAAACGGGAGGGTTATTATGAAAAATATTTTATTTGCGTCTTCAGAATGCGTTCCATTTATTAAAACAGGAGGTCTGGCGGATGTAGTTGGTTCGCTTCCAAAATATTTTGATAAAGATAAATATGATGTCCGAGTTGTTCTTCCAAAATATAATTGTATGTTTCAAAAATGGAAAGATATGATGGAATATGTAGATCATTTTTATATGGAACTTGCAGGTGAGGATCGTTATGTCGGAATCATGACTTGTGAATATGAGGGGATTCGCTTTTACTTTATTGATAATGAATATTATTTCAATGGTTTTGCACCTTATGATGGGGATCCAAAGTGGAATATTGAAAAATTTGCATTTTTCTCAAAAGCTGTATTAAGTATTCTCCCGGTTATCGGATTCCGCCCGGATCTGATTCATTGTCATGACTGGCAGACAGGATTGATTCCTGTATATTTGGATAATTTCCGTTATCTTGGAGAATACTATCGAGGAATTAAGTCTATTATGACAATACATAATCTGAAGTTCCAGGGTGTATGGGATAGAGAAACAGTACAGGCAATCACAGGACTTCCAGATTATTATTTTGTTCCGGATAAGATGGAAGCATATAAAGATGCAAACCTGCTTAAAGGTGGTATCGTATATGCAGACAAGGTTACAACTGTAAGCCAGACTTATGCGGAAGAAATTAAAACTCCATTCTATGGAGAAGCGTTAGATGGATTAATGAATGCACGTTCTAATGATCTTTGTGGCATTGTGAATGGATTAGATTATGATGACTATAATCCTGAGAAGGATTCAAGAATTGTAAAGAATTTTAATGTGGGAGATTTCCGAAAATTAAAACCAATGAATAAAGCTGCTTTGCAGGAGGAACTTGGTCTTGACAGAGATCCAAAGGCTATGATGATTGGTATGGTTTCCAGACTGACAGATCAGAAGGGCTTCGATCTGGTAGATTATATGATGGATGAATTATGTCAGGATGCAGTACAGATCGTAGTACTTGGAACTGGTGAAGCAAAATATGAGAATATGTTCCGTCATTTTGCATGGAAATATTCAGGAAAGGTTTCTGCAAACATCTTTTATTCAGAAGATCTTTCACATAAGATTTATGCATCATGTGACGCATTTTTAATGCCGTCTCTGTTTGAACCATGTGGATTGAGTCAGTTGATGAGTCTTAGATACGGAACTCTTCCAATTGTTCGAGAGACAGGTGGATTAAAAGATACAGTACAGCCTTACAATGAATATGAGAAAACAGGAACAGGATTTAGTTTCGCAAATTATAATGCACATGAAATGTTGAATACTGTTCGATATGCAGAACATATTTACTATGATAGAAAGCGCGACTGGAATAAGATGGTTGAGCGTGCTATGGCAGCAGATTTTTCTTGGGGAAATTCTGCAGTCCAGTATCAGAATTTGTATGCAAGCCTGATTGGGGAATAGAAGCAAAGCAAGTAATATAAACACGACAGATTTAGGAGAAGGACATGAAGATAATTGATAAATTGAACGAAGATAGAATTCACATTTCGTTCGAGGTGTTTCCACCAAAAACAGATGCAGGATTTGAAAAAGTGAAGGATGCAACAGATAAAATTGCCCAGTTAAACCCGTCATATATTAGCGTTACATATGGTGCCGGCGGAGGAACAAGTAAGAATACAGCAAAGATTGCATCACACATAAAACATGAGCTTGGAGTAGAAAGCCTGGCACATCTTACGTGTGCGTCATCTACAAAAGAAGAAGTACGACAAGTAATTGAAAATCTGAAACAGTTGGAAATTGAAAATATTCTTGCCCTTCGAGGAGATATCGTACCGGGAATGACCTTTCCAAGTGAAGACCGTTTTCATTATGCATATGAATTGGTTGAAGAGATAAAGAAACATGGAGATTTCTGTATAGGTGCCGCATGTTACCCGGAGGGACATGTGGAAAACGAACACAAAGAAGATGATATCAAATATTTAAAACAAAAAGTGGATAGTGGAGTTGATTTCCTGACAACACAGATGTTTTTTGATAATGATATTCATTATAACTTTTTGTATCGGATTCGTGAAGCGGGTATTACCGTCCCAGTTCTTCCGGGAATCATGCCGATTACTACAGCGGCTCAGATGAAACGTAGTCAGGAATTGTCAGGAACCGTATTTCCAAGAAGATTTCTGGCATTGCTGGATCGGTTTGGTGATTATCCGGATGCAATGAAACAAGCAGGAATCGCATATGCTACAGATCAGATTATCGATCTGCTTGCTAATGGAGTGAAAAATATCCATGTCTATTCTATGAATAAACCGGAAGTGGCGGCTAAAATCATGGAGAATCTTTCAGAAGTAATAAAATGTTAGGAGTATAGGATAATGGACCAACTGACAAAGGAAGCTGTCCGTTATCTTGGATATGGGAGAAATGCGGTAGATGATCAAACGCGAACAATGATTGCAGAGAGTTTTGAAATATTGCAGTCAATTGCAGGCAGAAAATCCATCTATCGCATCTTTTGTTTAGAACATCTGGGAGATAATCGGATATCATTTGGAAATTTAGAAGTACAAAGCAAGAGTCTTGCAAAAAATTTAAAAGGCTGTGATAAAATAGTAGTGTTTGGTGCTACTTTAGGAATCGGAGTAGACCAGTTGATACGTAGAACATCACTTACAGATATGGCAAAAGCAGTTGTTCTTCAAGCTTGCGCGGCAGCGTTGCTGGAAGAGTATTGTGATGAATGTCAGGAAAAAATTGAAGTGCAGATGCGAAAAGAAGGATATTATTTAAGACCGCGATTTAGTCCGGGATATGGAGATTTTTCGATTGAACATCAGTACTATATTACGAGAATGATAGACAGTGCAAAGACAATTGGATTAACCATAACAGACAGTTTGATGATGACGCCAACCAAATCAGTAACGGCGGTGATCGGACTTAGCACTTCAGAAGAAAATTGTCATAGACAAGGATGCGAAGCGTGTTCAAAGAAGGACTGCATATATAGAAGGGACATAATATGATATTGGAGCAATTAGGAAAGAAACTTTTATTTTTTGATGGGGGAATGGGAACTCTTCTTCAGGAAAAGGGATTAAAACCGGGAGAACTTCCAGAGACATGGAATCTAAATCATCCGGAGGATATTATAGGAATACATCAGGCATATATAGAGGCTGGAAGTGACATTGTGCTTACGAATACGTTTGGAGCTAATGCACTGAAGTTTAAGGACGACACCTATCCGCTGAAAAAAATTGTAGAGGCGGCTGTTCAAAACGTAAAAACAGCACAGGAACGAGCAGGAAAAAAAGTTTACACGGCATTGGATGTAGGTCCGACAGGAAAACTTTTAAAACCGATGGGAGACCTTGACTTTGAAGATGCTTATAACGCATTTAAAGAAGTGATGATTTATGGAGAACAGGCCGGTGTAGATCTCATACATATTGAAACAATGAGTGATACCTATGAGATTAAGGCAGCAGTTCTTGCAGCAAAAGAAAATACAAAATTGCCCGTTTTTGTGACAGCAATTTTTGATGAACGCAAGAAATTATTGACAGGTGCAGATATTCCAGTTTTTGTCAGTATGTTGGAAGGTCTTCGAGTTGATGCTCTTGGAATTAACTGTGGATTGGGACCGAAGCAAATGTTTCCAATGCTGGAAGAATTGCAAAAATATTCTTCTTTACCAATTGTTGTGAAACCAAATGCAGGACTTCCAAAACAGCGTGGAAATGAAACTTATTATGATGTTGAGCCGGAAGAGTTCGCACAGACAATGGAAAAAATAGTGGATATGGGTGCCGCTATTATTGGAGGTTGTTGTGGAACGACACCAGATCACATCCGTGCTATGATTACGATGTGTAAAGATAAACAGATGAAACCAGTCACAAAGAAGACGGAAACAATCGTGTCCTCATATGGTAAATCTGTTATATTTGGAAATGGTTCTAAAATTATCGGGGAGCGTATCAATCCAACAGGAAAGAAAAAATTCAAACAAGCTTTAAAAGATCATGACCTGGATTACATTTTAAAGGAAGGTATCATGCAGGAAGAAAAAGGGGCACATATTTTAGATGTGAATGTAGGGCTTCCAGATATCGATGAAAAACAGATGATGATAGAAGCAATAACGAGCTTGCAAGGAGTGACAAGTCTTCCACTCCAGATCGATACAGTAGATATCAATGCCATGGAAGCAGCACTTCGTATTTATAATGGAAAGCCTATGGTCAATTCCGTCAGTGGAAAAAAAGAATCGATGGATGCAGTATTTCCTTTGATTCAAAAATATGGTGGTGTAGTTGTCGGACTGACATTGGATGAAAATGGAATACCTGCGACAGCAGATGGTCGAGTAGAGATTGCAAAAAAAATAATAGCGGAAGCAGCTAAGTATGGGATTGATAAAAAAGACATCGTAATTGATGTGTTGGCAATGACAATTAGTTCAGAGCCGCAAGGGGCAATTATCACATTAGATGCATTGCATCGCGTAAGACATGAGCTCGGAGTTCATACAATTCTTGGGGTTTCAAATATTTCGTTCGGGTTGCCAATGCGCCCGATTGTGAATTCGCATTTTTATACAATGGCGATGTATAATGGGCTAAGTTGTGGAATTGTAAATCCGGCATCGGAAGAAATGATGAAGTCATTTGATGCATATCATGCATTGATGAATTACGATATAAATTGTGAACGATATATCGGAAAATATTCAGGTCAGACTACAACCGTATCAACAACACAGACAGGTTCAATGACATTACAGATGGCAATTGAAAAAGGTGTGAAAGATGAAGCACGGCAGATCACACTTGAACAGGTAAAAACAGAACAGCCATTGGATATCATCAATACACAACTGATTCCGGCACTGGATCACGTTGGAAAAGGCTTTGAGAAAGGAACTGTTTTTTTGCCACAATTATTGATGAGTGCAGAGGCAGCTAAAACAGCGTTTGCAGTGCTGAAAGAGCAGATGAGCGGCAATGAAGATGCTGAAGAGAAAAAAGAAAAAGTTATTCTGGCAACCGTAAAAGGGGATATACATGACATTGGTAAGAATATTGTAAAAGTTTTATTGGAAAACTATAGTTTTGATGTTATTGATCTTGGTAAAGATGTTCCGCCAGAAACAATTCTTGAAGCTGTTCAGGAGCAAGATGTAAAGCTGGTAGGTCTTAGTGCACTAATGACAACAACTGTAGTGAGTATGGAGGAGACAATTAAGTTATTACGAAAAGAAGCTCCAGATTGCAAAGTGATGGTTGGCGGTGCGGTTTTAAATCAAGATTATGCGGATATGATCGGTGCAGATTTTTATGGAAAAGATGCAATGCAGTCGGTGTATTATGCACAAAAATTATTACAGAATAAATAAAAGGAGGAATATACAATTATGATGAGAGGATTACAGACTACAGTAAGAATGATTAGAAGAAGAGTATTTACAGAAGTTGCAAAATTAGGTTTCAAAGCAAATGCAGAGACATTGATCGATGATATGGAAGCAATTCCATATGAAATTGTGACTGAGGATCAGGATTACCGAGATAGCCGTTATCGAGCAAGAGCTGTTGTGCGTGAAAGATTGCGTTTGGCAATGGGGTTATCTCTTCGTCCAGAGAATAAACCTGTGCATCTTACACAGGGAGTAGAAGCAAGTAATATTTCGGAAAAATATTATGAGCCACCATTGATGCAGGTAATTCCTTCAGCGTGCGAAGCGTGCGAGGAAAGAGGATATGAAGTATCCAATATGTGTAAAGGCTGTCTTGCACATCCATGTCAGGAAGTCTGTCCGAAGGGCGCAATTTCCATGGTGGATGGAAAATCATATATAGACCAGACAAAGTGCATTAAGTGTGGAAAATGCAAGTCTGCCTGTCCATATGACGCAATTGCAAAAAAAGAACGTCCATGTAAAAATGCATGTGGAGTTGGAGCAATTGTATCGGATAAAATGGGAAGAGCTTATATTGATCCTGACAAGTGTGTATCATGCGGTATGTGTATGGTAAGTTGTCCATTTGGAGCAATTTCTGATAAATCGCAGATATTCCAGCTTGCACGTGCTTTAAGTGAAGGTGAAGAAATTGTTGCAGAAATCGCACCGGCATTTGTAGGTCAGTTTGGAGAAAATATTACTGCAAGAAATATTAAAGCTGCATTGCAGGAAATGGGATTTTCAGAAGCGTATGAAGTCGCACTTGGAGCAGATATCGGGGCAGTGGCAGAGGCACATCACTATGTAAATAAAGTTGTATCAGGAGAACTCCCGTTTCTTCTTACATCATGTTGTCCATCCTGGGCAATGCTTGCAAAAAAACAGTTTCCAGATTTGATCGATCAGATTTCACAGGAGCTGACGCCTATGGTTGCAACGGCAAGAACAATTAAGCAGGAGCATCCAAATGCAAAGGTTGTGTTTATCGGACCATGCGCAGCAAAGAAACTGGAGGCTTCCAGAAGGACAGTAAGAAGTGATGTAGATTTTGTTGTGACATTTGAAGAATTGCAGGCTATGTTTGATGCAAAAGGAATTGATCTGACAAAATATGAAGCAGAATCTTCTTTCCATGATGCAACCGGTGCAGGACGTGGATATGCATGTGCAGGCGGCGTTGCAGCAGCAATTGAAGAATGTATTAAAGAGTATTATCCAGGTGTAGACGTAAACATCGAACATGCAGAGGGTCTTGCAGAATGTAGAAAAACACTGCTTCTTGCAAAAGCCGGCAAGATGAATGGCTGCCTGATTGAAGGAATGGGCTGCCCGGGAGGATGCGTTGCAGGAGCAGGAACTAACATTCCAATTCCACAGGCTAAGAAAGATGTTGCAACTTATGTGAAGAACTCAACAAAATCAATTCCACCAAGGGAATTAGAGAATATTGAATTAAAATAGTCTGATAGTTTAGAAATAAAAAGCAGGCATAGAATGACACGAAAAAAGCAGTTCTATGTCTGCTTTACATTTGAAAAATGCTATGTTATTATATGAAATAGTATGTTTTTAATTTACAGGAGGAGAAGGCAATGCAGCCATATGGAGTAAACCAATTAAGAAAAATGTTTTTAGAGTTCTTTGAGAGCAAAGGACATCTTGCAATGAAGAGCTTTTCGCTGGTGCCTCATAACGATAAAAGTTTGTTACTGATCAATTCAGGAATGGCACCATTAAAACCATATTTTACAGGACAGGAGATTCCACCTAGAACACGTGTGACAACATGTCAGAAGTGTATTCGTACAGGCGATATTGAGAATGTAGGTAAGACAGCACGTCACGGTACATTTTTTGAAATGCTTGGAAACTTCTCATTTGGAGATTATTTCAAAAAAGAAGCAATCGAATGGTCATGGGAGTTCTTGACAGAAGTAGTCGGACTGGATCCGGAAAGATTATATCCATCTATTTATGAGAATGATGACGAGGCTTTTGAAATCTGGAATAAAAAGATGGGAATCCCGGCAGAGAGAATTTTCAGATTTGGTAAAGAAGATAACTTCTGGGAGCATGGTTCAGGTCCTTGCGGTCCATGCTCAGAGATTTATTATGATCGTGGAGAAAAATACGGATGTGGTAAACCAGGATGTACAGTAGGTTGTGAATGCGACCGTTACATGGAAATCTGGAACAATGTATTTACACAGTTTGATAACGATGGCAATGGAAATTATTCTGAATTAGAGCAGAAGAATATTGATACAGGTATGGGATTAGAGCGTCTTGCAAGTGTTGTACAGGACGTTGATTCAATTTTTGATGTTGATACAATTAAGGCACTTCGAGATCATGTATCTAAGCTTGCAAACAAAGAATATGGAAAAGATTATAATACGGATGTTTCACTCCGTGTTATCACAGATCACGTGCGTTCTGTAACATTTATGATTTCTGATGGTATTATGCCTTCAAATGAAGGCCGTGGATATGTACTTCGTCGTCTGCTTCGTCGTGCATGCCGTCATGGAAGATTATTAGGAATCGAGGGAAATTTCCTGCCAGAACTTGCAGAGACTGTAATTGCCGGTTCGAAAGACGGATATCCTGAATTGGAAGAAAAGAAAGAATTTATTTTAAAGGTTATAGCAAAAGAGGAAGAGCAGTTTAATAAAACAATCGACCAGGGTCTTGGAATCCTTTCTGATATGATTGCAAACATGGAAGAAAAAGGTGAGAAAACATTGTCCGGTGAAGATGCATTCCGTCTTTATGACACATATGGATTCCCATTAGATCTGACAAAAGAAATTCTGGAAGAAAAAGATTTGGATGTAGATGAAGACGGATTCCATGCAGCAATGGAAATCCAGAGAAAGACTGCCCGTGATGCCCGTGAAGTGACAAATTATATGGGAGCTGACGTAACTGTATATGAGTCTATCGATCCAAGCGTAACAAGCAAGTTTGTTGGTTATGATAATCTGACATATGAATCAAACGTAACAGTGCTGACTTCTGAGACAGCAGTGGTTGATGCTCTTTCAGATGGAGAAAGAGGAACTGTATTTGTAGAGGAAACACCATTTTATGCGACAAGTGGTGGACAAGAAGCAGATACTGGTGTGATTCGTACAGCAGATGGTGAATTTAAAGTAGAAGATACGATTAAGCTTCTCGGTGGTAAGATTGGTCATGTAGGTATTGTGACAAAAGGTATGATTAAAGTAGCAGACAAGGCTACTCTTGAAGTAAACGCAGAAAAACGAGCACTTTCTGCTCGTAACCATAGCGCTACTCATTTGCTTCAGAAAGCACTTCGTATGGTACTTGGCAATCATGTTGAGCAGGCAGGTTCAAGTGTAAATGAAGACAGATTACGTTTTGACTTTACTCATTTTTCTGCAATGACAGCAGAAGAACTTGAGAAGGTTGAGAAGATTGTAAATGATGCAATTCAGAAAGCACTTCCAGTTGTGATTAAGAATATGCCGATTGAAGAGGCTAAAAAGACAGGCGCACAGGCATTGTTTGGTGAAAAATATGGAGATGTCGTACGTGTTGTAAATATGGGTGATTTTTCAATTGAGTTCTGTGGAGGTACTCATGTATCTAATACATCTGAAATCATGGCTCTCAAGATTGTATCTGAGTCAGGTGTTGCAGCTGGAGTACGTCGTATTGAGGCACTTACATCAGAGGGTTTATTGAAATATTATAGCGATTTGGAAAATAAAATTCGTGATGCAGCAAAACTTTTGAAAACAACACCAGATACAGTTTCAGAGAAGATTGCTCATCTTCAGGCAGAAAATAAAACTCTTCATAGTGAGCTGGAGAGCTTGAAGAGTAAGATGGCACAGGATGCAGCCGGAGATATTATGAATCAGGTGAAGGAAATTTCAGGTGTTAAATTGCTTACAGCAGAACTTGATGGTGTAGACATGAATGGTCTTCGTGATCTTGGAGACCAGATGAAAGAAAAACTTGGTGACGGAGTAGTCGTATTGGCATCAGGTAATGATGGCAAAGTAAGCTTGATGGTTATGGCAACAGATGGAGCTATGAAAAAAGGAGCACATGCCGGTAATCTTGTCAAAGCAATTGCAGGATGTGTAGGCGGTGGCGGCGGTGGTCGTCCAAACATGGCTCAGGCTGGTGGAAAGAATCCGGCAGGTATTGCAGATGCATTGAAAAAGGCAGAAGAGGTACTTTCTGAGCAACTTGCATAGGAATATCATGTGAATTTCACCAAAAATTATAACAATTTTTGGTGAAAAAACAGTTGACGTAGCTGAAAAATATGTTATAATCATTTGTAGTGCAATAAATATACCCGAACAGTCGTATGATGCACAATACAAGGCTGGAGGGGAGGTTAGGTGTGAGACTATGTCAAATGTAATCGTTAAAGAAAACGAAACGTTAGATAGTGCTTTACGCAGATTCAAAAGAAACTGTGCGAAAGCTGGCATTCAGCAGGAGATTCGTAAAAGAGAACATTACGAAAAGCCAAGCGTAAGACGTAAAAAGAAATCTGAAGCTGCTAGAAAACGTAAGTATAATTAATAGTGCAGATTAACAAGGTACTGAATTCAGTGCCTTGTTTTTTATTACATGAGAAATTACATTTTTTGTGTATTCAAGTCGAACGTCCGTGAGACTTGGCGCGTGATTCTGGTCAGCGAAGCTGACATATTCCTATCAGAATCACTGCGCATCCTCGCGGAGCGTTTATCTCAGTCGGAGATTGGACTCCCACTGAGATAAATTTGCTATTACTCACCACCTAAAGAGGTGGGAGTCTTCTCGACTGAGATAAAAATCTTCTGGTAGGATTGGTAGTACAGTGTACAATGTAGATTTCGCAGGCGCTGGTACGCGCAAAACCCATTTTTAAGAAATTATTTTACAAGGTTTCAGTGATACTTTTATTACGTTAATGTAACAGTGTTGTAAAATAATAAAATTTTTTATTGACAACAGAGGATAATGCTTATACAATAAAGAACGAAGACAAAGATGTCGGAAAGCTTGCAGACTAACTGCATGCTTTTTCTAGTTTTAGGAGGTAGATTAGAATGTCATACGTAGATGAAGTCATTGAATTAGTAGTGAAAAAAAATCCAGCAGAACCTGAATTTCATCAGGCAGTAAAAGAGGTATTAGAGTCTCTTCGTGTAGTAGTAGAAGCAAATGAAGAAAAATTCCGTAAAGATGCTTTACTTGAAAGACTGGTTGAGCCAGAAAGACAGATTAAATTCCGCGTTCCATGGGTAGATGATAAAGGACAGGTACAGGTTAATACAGGATATCGTGTACAGTTTAATAGTGCTATTGGACCATACAAAGGAGGACTTCGTCTGCATCCATCTGTTAACCTTGGAATTATCAAATTCCTTGGATTCGAGCAGATCTTTAAAAACTCTTTGACAGGTCTTCCAATCGGTGGAGGTAAAGGTGGATCAGATTTCGATCCTAAGGGAAAATCAGACAGAGAAGTTATGGCGTTCTGCCAGAGCTTTATGACAGAGCTTTGCAAATATATCGGAGCTGATACAGATGTTCCAGCAGGAGATATCGGAACAGGTGCAAGAGAGATTGGTTATATGTTCGGACAGTACAAGAGAATTCGCGGACTGTATGAAGGTGTTTTGACAGGTAAAGGATTAAGCTATGGTGGATCTTTAGCTCGTACAGAGGCTACTGGATATGGTCTGTTATATTTCACAGAAGAGATGCTGAAATTAAACGGACAGGATATCGCAGGTAAGACAGTAGCAGTTTCTGGTGCTGGTAACGTAGCAATCTATGCAACAGAAAAGGCTCAGCAGCTTGGTGCTAAAGTTGTAACAGTAAGTGATTCTACAGGATGGGTATATGATCCAGACGGAATCGATGTTGCAGCACTGAAAGAAATCAAAGAAGTAAAACGTGCAAGACTTACAGAATATAAGAATTATCGTCCAAATTCAGAATATCATGAAGGAAGAGGCGTATGGAATGTCAAAGTAGATATTGCTCTTCCATGTGCTACACAGAATGAACTTCATCTTGAGGATGCAAAAGCACTTGTTGCTAATGGATGTATAGCTGTTGCAGAAGGTGCTAATATGCCTACAACAATGGAAGCTACAGAGTACTTACAGGAGCATGGAGTACTGTTTGCACCAGGTAAAGCATCTAATGCCGGTGGTGTTGCTACATCTGCACTTGAGATGTCACAGAACAGTGAGAGATTGAGCTGGACATTTGAAGAAGTAGATTCTAAACTGAAAAATATCATGGTTAATATTTGCCATAATGCAGCTGATGCAGCTGAAAAATACGGATTCAAAGGCAACTATGTTGTAGGTGCTAACATTGCCGGATTTGAGAAAGTTGCTGACGCTATGACAGCTCAGGGAATCTGCTAATCAGATAAAAAATGATTGACATTTTAAAATTAAAATTGTATAGTTACCTTGTAAAAGGGAGTAATCGACGTACATAGTGCGTTCACGATGTCGTCAATACGATGGGTCTACCTATCCGTATCGTGATGAAATGATGAGACTTTTGCTGTATCATAATTAGATTGATACAGCAAAAGTCTCTTTTTTTATATATTAGCAAAAGTTTTTTCCCTAATATATAAAATGATTCCTTTTAAATAATTTGAAAGAAGGAGAGAACAGGTATGAAAGAATACTATCATATGACCGGTGAAGAAGTCTGTCAAAGTGTGAATGGAACTCTGGAACCATTGACAGAATCGCAGGTGAAAGAACATATTGCAAAATATGGCCGGAATGAAATTGAGACCGTAGGAAAGAAATCTGTACTACAGTTGTTTTTGGAACAATTCAAAGATTTTTTAGTTATTATACTAATCATTTCTGCAATCGTATCTGGTGTGCTTGGAGATTGGGAAAGTGCGCTTGTAATATTGGTTGTAATTACGATGAATGCAGTGCTCGGAACTGTTCAAACACGAAAAGCTGAACAGTCATTGGAGAGCTTGAAAAAACTGTCAGGTCCAGAGGCTAAAGTACTTAGAAATGGAAATATTGTATTGCTCCCATCTACAGAAATTACAGTAGGAGATATTGTTCATCTAGATGCAGGAGATTTCATTCCGGCAGACGGAAGAATTTTGGAAGCAGCGACGCTCAAGGTTGATGAGAGTGCATTGACAGGAGAAAGTGTAGGAGTTGAAAAAACAACAATATGTATAAAAGGTGAGTCAGAAATTGCACTTGGCGATAGGACTAACATGTTGTATTCAGGTAGTTTTGTTACCTATGGAAGAGCTACCTATATTGTAACAGGAATTGGTATGAATACGGAAGTTGGTAAAATTGCAGGCATGATACAAAATGCAGCAGACAAGAAAACTCCGTTACAAGTAAATCTGGATCAATTTGGACAGAAGCTGTCAATTTTGATATTAATATTCTGTGGCGTTCTCTTTGGAGTAAATATTTTGCAAGGAGGAAGTGTAGGAGATGCATTCATGTTTGCGGTTGCGCTGGCAGTAGCAGCAATTCCAGAGGCACTTAGTTCAATAGTGACAATAGTGTTGTCATTCGGAACACAGAAAATGGCAAAAGAAAATGCGATTATCCGAAAATTACAAGCTGTTGAAGGACTTGGCAGTGTGTCGGTAATCTGCTCTGATAAAACAGGAACATTGACACAAAATAAGATGACTGTAGAAGATTATTATGTAAATAAAACAAGAATTTCGTCAGAAGACATTGATATGGATTCTGAAATTCAAAGAAAGTTATTTACATTTAGTGTTTTGTGTAATGATGCATCTAACATTGATGGTGTTGAAATTGGAGATCCTACAGAGACAGCACTTTTGAATGTTGGTGGAAAATTGGATATTAATGTTGAAGAAATTCGAGCAAGATATCCAAGGGAAAGCGAGATTCCGTTTGATAGTGATCGGAAAATGATGTCGACAAAACATACAATAGAAGGCCTTCCTGTTATGGTTGTAAAAGGGGCAACGGATGTATTATTATCCAGAGCAACACAAATAATGGAGAATGGAATAATCCGTCCGATTACAAAAGAGGATAAACAAAAAATTGAAGAGGACAATCAGAAATTTTCAAGAGAAGGATTGCGAGTATTAGGATTTGCATATAAGAAAGTTGTGGACGAGTGGGAATTATCATATGATGATGAAAATAATTTGATTTTCTTAGGTATGATAGCAATGATGGACCCTCCGAGAGAAGAATCAATGGCGGCGGTAGCAGAATGTAAGAAAGCTGGAATACGTCCGATTATGATAACAGGAGATCATAAAGTAACAGCAGCTGCAATTGCAAAGAGAATAGGCATTCTGCAAGATGAATCAGAAGCATGTGAAGGCGCTCAGATTGAAGGCATGTCAGATGAAGAATTACAGGATTTTGTTGAGCATATATCTGTATATGCAAGAGTATCTCCGGAACATAAGATTCGAATTGTCCGTGCATGGCAAGAAAAAGGAAATGTCGTAGCAATGACAGGAGATGGTGTGAATGATGCTCCTGCATTAAAACAGGCAGATATAGGTGTTGCAATGGGAATTACGGGAAGTGAGGTTGCAAAAGATGCTTCAGCGGTTGTTCTGACAGACGATAATTTTGCAACAATTGTGAAATCGGTAGAAAATGGAAGAAATTTATACCGAAATATAAAACTGGCAATTTTATTCCTTTTATCAGGTAATTTTGGAGCAATTTTAGCGGTACTATATGCATCGGTTATGAACTTACCGGTTCCGTTTGCTCCGGTTCATTTGTTGTTTATTAATCTGTTGACAGACAGCCTTCCGGCAATTGCACTTGGATTAGAACCGCATACGAAAGAGGTCATGCTGGATAAACCTAGACCGATGCAGGAATCAATCTTAACAAGATCTTTTTTGGCGAGAATCGGGGTTGATGGTTTTGTAATTGGTGCAATCTCTATGATAGCATTTCTGATAGGATATCGCAGCGGAAATGCAACGCTTGCAAGCACAATGGCATTTGCAACGCTGTGTTTGGGGAGATTGGTACATGGATTTAACTGTAAGTCAGATAAACCGGTAATATTTACAAGAAGATTCTTTAATAATAAATATCTGCTGGGTGCATTTGCATTAGGAACGATTTTGGTAACATTAGTAATTATGATTCCGGGCTTACAAGGATTATTCAAGGTTCAGACATTGACAATAACACAGCTTTTGATGGTATATTTCCTTGCATTTTTAAATCTTCCGGTGATTCAGTTGATAAAAACTATTCAAGGATATTATAAATCCAGAAAAAAATAATACAAAAAATGAGCAATCGTTTGTGATTGCTCATTTTTGTTGATGAAAATAATTTAGGTATAACGTTTAATTGTTTCTTGGAGTACATATTTCTTGTCATTATAACGATCAAAAATATAACTATTTGCTTTATGTTCCAATTCGTCAGGAAGTGGAGATAATGATACATTTTCTCCATATTTACGCTGTAATGCCCGTTCCAATAAGTAATCACATACCTGAGGATTCTTTGGAAGGAGTGGGCCATGAAGATATGTTGCAATAACGTTCTTATAAACTACACCTTCATAACCGGATTTTCCAGTGTTGCCAAGTCCGAAGAATACCTTTCCAAATGGTGTATGGTCATTGATATAGGTACGTCCGCCATGGTTTTCAAAGCCGACAACAGGATCAGAGAAGAGAGGGCTTTGTAAAATGATGTTTCGAATCAGACGTTCAGGTTCCCATTCTGTTGTGATATTGAGAATACCAAGCCCCTCAATCATTTTTTTATCAGTTTTATAATATTTACCTAATAATTGATAACCACCACATACAGCAAGAACAACGCCACCTTGTTCAACGTAATTTTTAAAATCAGCTTTGATTTCTTTTAAATATCCGCAAACCAGTTCCTGTTCTCTGTCAGATCCACCACCTAATAGTACAATATCAAGTTTGGAAAAATCAATTTTGTCGCCAGAAAGAAAAGGAATGACTTCTGCTTCGATCCCACGCCACTCTAAACGTTTACGAAAACATTGAATATTGCCGCGGTCACCATAAAGATTCAATAAATCAGGATAAAGATGTCCGATTGTTAATTTCATGATTTCAGTTCTCCTTCCGTTTCCTTTTGCATCTCATTTAATAAGTGGTTTGTGCGATACAGACCAGAGTAGTTGACAATAATATAAAGATTTTTTGTGCCATTCTTAGTTAAATCTTCAACAGACTGTTTTAAATCTGTAGTAGAACCACAAGGAATATCCTCATATTTTAAACGCAGTCCCATATCGTGTCGGCGAGTTCCGTTTGTAAGGATAGTAGATACATTAGCATCTGCAAGATACTGGAAATCTACATCCCAAAGCCAGGAGACATCTTCACCATCCTGATAGGTATCATTAATCTGGATAATGATATCTTTTGGTTTTGGATCTTTGAGTACAAGTGAAACCTTTTGCTGGAATCCAATTGGATTCTTAGATAAATGAAGTTGTACACGTGCACCGTTGATATTAAAAATATCTTCGCGATTATTACCATAATCGAAAGATTCTATCATACTCTGGAAATGTTGTTGTGGTGCATGTAATGCACGTAATGCCACATAAGCGGATAATGTGTTATAAATATTGTATGGAGTACGCGCTGTGGATTGAATATGCATGCCATCCATATCAAAGGAATATAATTCATCCTTTAATACAACATTGGTTGTTGTATAATCCGGGTCTGGACGTTTAAATCCACAATTTGGACAATGATAGATACCAAGTTGTCCATAATGGAAAAATTCATATTCAAGTTTTGTACCACAAGAACGACAGAAAATACTTTCACGAATCTCAGAACGGGAAATGTCATCAAAAATCTGTTCACTGATTCCATACGTGACGTAAGAATTACCACAGTCTTTTGCAAGAGAGTAGGATAAAATATCATCGCAGTTAATGATCAATGTTGTATCAGGGACACTTGTGACAGCTGTTTTCAACTTATTGTAAGTGATATCAACCTCACCAAAGCGATCCAATTGGTCACGTGAAATATTAGTTAATAAAGCACAGTCAGGTTTGAGCTGAGGAAGAACATTGACAGATGCGATTTCATCTACCTCGATACAGGCGTAGTCTGCATCTAAATGTCCGTGCTTATCAGTAGAAAGAACAAATGCAGAAATGATACCGTTCATCATATTGGCACCTGTTCGGTTAATGATAACCTTCTTTCCCTCCGCCTTCAATGCGTGATATAAAATACTGTTTGTTGTAGTTTTTCCGTTTGTTCCCATTGTTACAATGGTCTTTTCACGTACTTGTTTTGACATCGTGTTCAAAATATTAGGGTCAATGATTCGCGCAACATACCCAGGGAGAGTAACTCCACTTCCGCGATTCATTTTTTTAATCAAAATACTGGTTAGTTTCGCACAGCGAATTGCTAATCTGCTTCTTAATTTCATAATGACTCACTCTTTCATTCTTTATGTTTTATAGTCAGCAAGAACTAAAATATAGAATTCTGCCGATACTTGTACTATTATAAGTGAAGAGACATAATAAAACAAGGAAATCGAGGAATTTCTGAATATTTTATAAAGATACTGGAATTTTTTTGTGGCTATGATAAAATGAATGCTATAAAAAGGAAAACGAGGTTGGTTAATATTGAAAAAAAATAACTTAGAGAAAAAGACAGAAAAAAAACAAGAAGTAAAACGTATTCCAACAACGAGATATACACCGAATCCAGAGCAAGGACTGACTTCACAACAAGTGCAGGAACACAGGTTGCATGGATGGACAAACAGGGCGGTAGATCCACCATCAAAGACAACTCGTGATATTATTCATGAGAATGTATTTACGTATTTTAACTTGATTTTCTTGATTTTGGCAATATTGTTGTGCCTTGTTGGTTCATTTCGAAATCTGACATTTTTACCGGTTATTATTGCTAACACGTTAATAGGAATTATACAGGAGATCCGAGCAAAAAAGGTACTGGATAATCTGACGATGCTTAATGCACCGCATGCAATGGTTATAAGAGATGGAAAACAAAGCCTGGTAGATGCAGAAAAATTAGTGCTCGACGATATTGTGGTTTTTAAAGCAGGAAATCAGATTTGTGCAGATGCTGAAGTATGTTTAGGTACTGTGCAGGTTAATGAATCTCTTTTGACAGGAGAAGCGGACGAGATTACAAAACAGCCGGGAGATACATTGATGTCTGGAAGCTTTATTGTATCGGGAGAATGTCGGGCTCGTTTGGATAAAGTAGGAGAGGATTCTTACATTTCAAAATTGACTTTGCAGGCAAAAGAGATGCAGGACAGCGAACAATCAGAGATGATACGTGCTCTGGATAAATTAGTACTGGTTGCCGGAATTGCAATTATTCCAATTGGAATCCTTTTATTTGTACAGGCTTTCTTTTTTCAAGGGGAAGGATTTCGTTCTAGCGTAACATCTATGGTCGCAGCAGTAATTGGAATGATCCCAGAAGGATTGTATTTGCTTGCTAGTGTGGCATTAGCAGTTAGTGCTATGCGTCTTGCTACAAAGAAGGTTCTGCTTCATGATATGAAGTGTATCGAAACACTTGCCCGTGTAAATGTACTTTGTGTAGATAAAACAGGAACAATCACAGATAATACAATGGAAGTCCGGGAGTTTAAACCGACAGATGAATATGATAAAGAGACTATGGCACCTCTTAGTCAGCTGATTGGAGATTTTGCTGCGGCAATGGATAGAGATAACATTACGATGGAAGCAATTAAAAGGAGCTTTCCACATGCTTCTGGACGCAAACCGATTTCAAAAACGGGATTTTCATCAGCAACAAAGTATAGTAGTGTTACATTTGAAGACGAAGCATACGTATTAGGCGCACCAGAGTTTGTTTTGAAAGAAGCGTATGAAAAATATGAGGAAGACATTGAAAGTTATGCCGCTAAGGGGCTGCGAGTTCTGGTATTTGGAACATATGATGGAGAAATAGATGGAAATGAATTGGCAAAACCAATTTGCCCATTAGGATATTTGATGCTGGCAAATCCAATCCGTAAAGCTGCAAAAGAAACCTTTTCATATTTTGCAGAGCAAGGAGTTGAAGTGAAAGTTATTTCCGGGGATAATCCACGTACAGTGTCGGAGGTTGCCAAAGAAGCCGGGGTAGAAGGCGCAGAACGCTATATCGATGCATCTACACTCAAAGATGAAGAAGAAATGAGAGATGCAGTATTAAAATATAATGTATTTGGACGAGTTACTCCGAATCAAAAGAGGCAGTTTGTTCAGATGTTGAAGGATGCAGGAAAAACAGTAGCCATGACAGGAGATGGTGTCAATGATGTACTTGCATTGAAGGATGCAGACTGCAGTATTGCAATGGCATCAGGAAGTGATGCAGCGGCACAAGCATCCCAGCTTGTGTTACTGGAATCAGATTTTTCGTGTATGCCACAGGTTGTATTGGAAGGACGTCGTGTTGTAAATAATATTCAGCGTTCGGCAAGCTTGTTCCTTGTAAAGAATATTTTCTCATTTTTATTGTCGATGTTCTCTGTGGTATTTATGATTACTTATCCATTGGAACCATCACAGATTTCTTTGATCAGTATGTTTACGATTGGTGTTCCGGCTTTCTTCCTTGCATTGGAGCCAAACAAAAATATTATCAAAGGTCATTTCCTTACAAATGTGTTCTTGAAAGCATTACCGGCAGCATTGACAGATGTTCTGGCGGTAGGGGCTTTGGTGATATTTGGACAGACTTTTGGTGTGGATTCAAAAGATATTTCGACTGCAGCAACGATGCTGCTTGCAATAGTCGGATTTATGATTTTGTTTAAGATTAGTGCACCAATGAATAAATTACGTGTTGGAATTCTTATGGGGTGTATCGCAGGGCTATTGTTCTGCAGTGTATATCTTCATAGACTGTTTGCAATCACAGGAATGTCTGTAAAATGCATTATGTTGTTTGTAGTATTTTCAATTGCAACAGAAGCAGCATTTAGATTTTTGACAATTCTTGTAGATAAAACACGATTTTATTATTTGAGACTTCGTGGAAAAGCAACAGAATGATTATAAATGAAAGCTGCTGACTTATAGAGCATAAGTCAGCAGCTTTTTTAAGTGATGATGAAATTGTTTGTTTTCGTTATTTAATTTCATTCGTTCTGAACTGGTTTTGTTCTGAGCTAAATAAACATCATATTGTGCAAGAAGTGTTTGATGATCTGGATATACACCCTGCCCCCACTGAATCAACAGCCAGTTCATTGTCTCAGAATTCCAGTATTGCATGGGAATATTAGCAGTTTTTAATGTTGTAATATATTTTAAGGCTTCGATAGATAAATGTTCTAATTCAGCATTCAAAGCAGGTGATTCAAATTCTTTGTTTCCGAATTTTTCCAGTATTTTAATTGGAATGCTTTTTCGTTTGGACTCGCGCTGGATAAGCATAGAACTTTTTGTAACAATTTCATTTAGTCTTTGTGCAGCATTCCAATAAGTTACAAAAGAGTCTGCTTCAGGTTTTTTCTTTGCTTGTTTTGCTTCTTCTTCCATATTAAATGTACGGAAAACACGTTTCTTTCCACCACCTAATTCTAAATCATAGGCCTTCCTTTTTTCCGGATTCGATAATATTCGATAAGCCTCGAGGATTTCCTGCATCTGGGCAGTGGTATCGATATCTGTGTGCATATTGGCATCCGGATGATACACTTTTGCCAATGCGTTTTTAGCAGCTGTAATTTCTTCTAAACTGGCGTCTCGGGAGATGCCAAGTATATGATAATATGTGCGTTTTGCCATAAGTTCTCCTTGATTGTTAATAAATACCTAATTATTTATTGTAAGGCAAGAAATAAAAAAAATCAACTGTTTAAGCAACATGAAAGTAGAAAGAAAGTAATTTTTTTAGACAATCCCAGAAGCAGGCTTTATCACTAGAAACAGCAGCCAGAATTTGGATTCGTCCTATTTCTTTTCCGTTTAATTTATAAATCAAATTTCCAACGGAATCTCCTTTATGGATAGGTGCGTGCAGTTCTTTTTTTAACTCTAAGTGCTTTGTTATAGCCGATAGATTTTGTCCATTAGTATCGAGATATTGAAATGTAGTTTTGTATTTGCAAGGAATATTTTCTTTTACACCGCCGATTATTTTTATTTTTCCGAGTTTAGGAGGCGAATAATCTTTATAAACCTGGCAGGAGGCAAACCCATAATTTAATAAGGTGACAGCATCTTGAAAACGAGTTTTAGAATTGTCGGCTCCAAGAATCACGGCAATTAATTCAATATCATTTTTTTTAGCAGTAGCAGAGACACAAAACTTCGCTAGTCCTGTGGAGCCGGTTTTCAGGCCAGTGGCATATTCATATTGACGAATAAGTTTATTCGTGTTAGTGAGTCCAAATTCAGATGTCCCTTTACGTGTTGTATGAGTGATGTTTTCCATCCAGATAGTACAATAATCATGAATCTGAGGATATTTTGTAATTAGTTCCTTTGACATGAGTGCAATGTCCCGTGCACTTGTTTCATGACCATCTGCATCCAGTCCATTACAGTTGATGAATGTGGTGTGGTTCATACCTAATTCTTTTGCACGTTGATTCATTTGTCGGACAAATTCTTCTTCGCTGCCGCAAATATATTCTGCCATGCATACACATGCGTCATTTGCACTTGCGACAGAAATGCATTTTAGCATGGTATCTACACTTTGGGTTTCACCAACCTCTAAAAATACTTGAGAACCTCCCATAGAAGCGGCATGTTCTGAAACAGGCACAGTATCATCTAAGTGTATTTTTCCTTCTTCCAAAGCGTCAAAAATCAGAAGCATTGTCATGATTTTCGTTACACTGGCAGGCGGACGTGGTGTATCGGGAGCTTTTTCGTAAAGGATAGTTCCGGTAGACGCCTCCATTAAGATTGCAGAAGGCGCATGTAATTCAATGTTGGCAAGTGTTTTTGAATCGTTTGGATTTTCTTTGGCAAAAAGGATGAAATTGTGATTTCCTATTACGAGGATTATCAATCCCAAAATTAGACAAAAATTCTTTAGAAATAAAATTTTTTTATTTTTCAATGGACACACACCATAAAACTATTTAATCTATTTATATTCATTTCCTGTTTTAGTAATTCGAATATATTTATCTCAAAGGTGGGTGGTTTAAACCGAAAGGTAACGAGTACACAGTTGAATTCCAAAAAGAAAAATGTTAATATAAAATGGATTGTGCATATTTGTCGTATTAAAAATGAAAAATTATCTCAGTCGAGAAGACTCCCACCTCTTTTAGGTGGTGAGTAACAGCAAATTTGTCTCAGTGGGAGTCCAATCTCCGACTGAGATAAACGCTCCGCGAGGATGCGCAGTGATTCTGTAAAGAATGTGTCAGCTTACGCTGACCAGAATCACGCGCCAAGTCTCGCGGCTGCTCGACTTGAATAAGATAATAGGAAACGAGGAAACATAACATATGTGGAAAATGTGGTTTTGTATAGTTATTCTGTTATTAATAGCGGGCGTGTTTGCTGAGGTTGAAAGAGAATTACACACATTTTGTATTACGAGATACAAAGTACTGTCACCAAAATGGAATGGTGAAAAAAGCGGTAAAATCATATTTTTGAGTGACCTCCACAATCATGAGTACGGCTTACATAATAAGAAACTGATCGATAAGATAAAGATGGAAAATCCAGAGCTGATTTTAATTGGAGGAGATATTCTGGTTGGAAAAGAAGATATCACATATGAATCAGCAGCAAAATTCGTGGAAGCAATCTGTAAGATTGCACCGGTGTATTATGCAAATGGAAATCATGAACAACGTATGAAAGAAAAGCCGGAAAAATATGGAGATGCATTTGTTAAATATAAAAAACGATTGCTCGATGCAGGAGTTTGTTTTTTGGAAAATGAAAGTGCAGAAGTAGATTTGGATAGAAATAGACTGTGTTTGACAGGATTGGAATTACAGCTGGAAGTATATGAAAAGATGAAAACTCATAAGGTGACTAAAGATGATATAGCACAGAAGGTTGGTTCGGCAAAGCAGGAAGAGATTCAGATATTGCTGGCACATAATCCGGAATATATGGAGGCGTACCAGGCATGGGGGGCAGATATTACTTTGTCCGGGCATTTGCATGGAGGTTTGATTTGTCTTCCGAATGGTAAAAGTGTAATAACACCGCAATTTCATCTTTTTCCAAAGCATGCAGGAGAGATGAAAGTCAAAGGGAATCAGACAGCAATCGTAAGTCGTGGTCTGGGAACACATACAGTCAATATTCGGTTGTTTAATCCGGCAGAATTGATCGTATTTCAAATAAGTAAACAGTAAAGAGAGAATATATATGGGGATTCCTATAAAATTAGAGGTGTTTGAGGGACCGTTAGATTTGCTTTTGCACCTGATTGATAAAAACAAAGTAGATATTTACGATATTCCAATTGTTGAAATTACAAATCAGTATATGGAATATATACATCAGATGCAAAGAGAAGATCTTAATATTATGAGTGAATTTTTGCTGATGGCTGCTACATTATTAGATATAAAATGCAAAATGTTGCTTCCAAAGGAAGTAAACGAAGAAGGCGAGGAAGAAGATCCGCGTCAAGAGCTTGTGGAACAATTACTACAATATAAAATGTATAAATATATGGCTTATGAGCTAAAAGATAGGGAAATGGATTCGGAGTATATTATGTATAAGAATCCGTCAGTTCCTGATGAAATTTTAAAATATGAAGAGCCGGTTGATTTAGATTTGCTATTGGGAGATTTGAATCTGCAGAGATTACATAAAATTTTCGAAGAAGTCATGAAGAGGCAGGAGCGAAAAATTGATCCTATTCGAAGTAAATTTGGAAAAATAGAAAAAGAAGAGGTTCCCCTTCCGGATAAGATGGCTTATGTAGAATCTTATGCAAGAATACATGGCAGGTTTAGTTTCCGACAATTATTGATGGAACAAAAAAGCAAGATGCATGTGGTAGTAACATTTCTTGCGATTTTAGAAATGATGAAGAGCGGAATGATCAAGGTAGAGCAGGAAGAGACTTGTGGTGAGATTATCATAGAGTCTCAGATACAGGAGTGTTAATAAAATGAAAAAAGAAAAGGAACTTCAGGGGGCGATAGAAGCAATTCTTTTTACAATGGGAGAATCTGTTGAGCTAAATAAGATTGCACGTGCAATTGAACAGGATGAAGAGACAACGTTGGAATTGATACATAAATTGATGAAACGATATGAAGCAAAGGATCGAGGAATTCGGATTATCGAGTTAGATCATGCATTTCAGATGTGTACCAAAAAAGAAGCTTATGAATATTTAATTCGTGTTGCAAGACAACCGAAGAAACATGTTTTAACGGATGTATTATTGGAAACTATGTCTATTATAGCGTACAAACAGCCGGTTACAAAAATTGAGATTGAAAAAATCAGAGGTGTGAAATCAGATCATGCAGTTAATAAGCTTGTTGAGTATGGTTTGGCAGAGGAGGTTGGAAGGTTAGATGCTCCGGGACGTCCTATTTTATTTGGAACAACAGAAGAGTTTTTGCGGAGATTTTGTGTACAGTCTTTAGATGAACTTCCGATGCTTAATACAGATCAAATTGAGCAGTTTAAAGAAGAGGCGGAAGATGAAGCGGAACTGAAATTGAATTTGTAAAGTGGATTCGTTTGTATAGTTGTAATTTGCAAGACATATAGCAAATAGACCGGCATATAATAGTTAATAAATAATGTCGGGTGAATTTATGATGCTGAAGAAAAATAGAATATTAAACAAAAAGAGAGCCATGGAGGTGTTGATGCTTGCATCGATATTTATCATTGGCTTTTATTTTTTGTGGGATTTTATCTGCTCAAATGAAGAAAATTATTCTGTTCCGATGTGTATGGTGAATGAAACGGAGGTGTATACTACTAGAAAAATACAAAATACAAAAGAAACAGAAGCATCTGAAAAAAGTAAGATTCAGGAACCGCATGATTTATATGCTCAATCTGCGGTGCTCATGGATGCAAAAAGCGGAAGAATATTGTTTGAAAAAAATGGAGGACAAAAACGTGCGATGGCAAGCACAACAAAGATTATGACCTGCATTCTTGCATTAGAATATGGTGATTTGGATGATGTTGTTATAGCAAGTTCAAATGCAGTAAATCAGCCTAAAGTACGATTGGGAGTTGTCGAAGGAGAAAAAATTTTGTTGAGGGATTTGTTATATTCCTTGATGTTGGAATCCCATAATGATGCGGCGGTCATGATTGCAGAACATATTGGAGGCAGTGTGGAGGGGTTTGCAGATATGATGAATCAAAAAGCACAAAGCTTAGGATGTAAAAATACTTATTTTATTACACCAAATGGATTGGATGCTTCAGATGAAAACGGAAATCATCAGACAACAGCAGAAGAACTTGCACAAATCATGAAATATTGTATACAGGATTCAGAACAGGCAAAACAGTTTTTGGCAATATCACAGACGGAAATATATCATTTTGAAGATTGCTCACATGTATACAAGTATACATGCAACAACCATAACGCATTTTTGAAAATGATGGAGGGGGCAATAGCAGGGAAAACAGGATTTACGGGTGAGGCAGGATATTGTTATGTAGGAGCTTTGGAACAAAATAATAAAAAATTAATTGTTACACTTTTAGGTTGTGGCTGGCCAAATAACAAGGGCTATAAATGGCAGGATACACGTAAATTGATACAATATGGATTGGACTCATTTGAATATGTTATGATAGGAAAGGAAAACATTTCAAAAGAATTGGCAGATATTAAGATTCCAGTTGTAAATGGAGTTCCGGATAATGGGAAAATAAGTGGAAAATCGAATACAAAAGTGTGGATGAAATATATGGAAGATGGAGAAAATACAGATTCAGCAGAGTTGGAACAGATTTTGGTTCGGAAAGATCAAAAAATACATTTGCAAATTGTACTGAAAAAACAGTTATATGCACCGGTTGAAGCAAAAACAGAAGTGGGAGAAATACAGTACTTATTAGATGGAAATGTCGTAAAAAGACAAACGCTGATAGTAAAAAATGCCATTGAAAGGAGAAATTATAAATGGTGTGCAAGGAAAACAGTGGAAAACTTCCTATTATAATAGTAATGTGAATTGAAATTGTAATAACGTGAAAATTAAGAAACGTGTGAAAAAAATGACAAAATATGTATTTTGTTGATTGAAATTTAGATAAGAGTGGTTTATACTAGAATAGGCAAAAATTTTGGTTTATTTTAAAAATATTTACAATATGGAGGGCTAGAATATGAGCTACAATGCAACTGGAAACCCAGCAAGCAGAAGAATTGCCGCAATGCTTGATCAGGGAAGCTTTGTTGAAATCGGTGGTGCTGTAACAGCAAGAAATACAGATTTCAACTTACAGACAAAAGAAACTCCGTCTGACGGCGTTATTACCGGTTATGGAGTGATCGATGGCAATCTTGTGTATGTATACAGTCAGGATGCTACAGTATTAAAGGGTGCTATCGGAGAGATGCATGCAAAAAAAATCGCAAATATTTATGATATGGCAATGAAGATGGGAGCACCTGTGATCGGTCTTGTAGATTGTGCAGGACTTAGACTTCAGGAAGCAACAGACGCATTAGAGGCATTTGGAAGCTTGTATCATAAACAGGCAATGGCTTCAGGTGTTGTACCACAGATCACAGCAATCTTTGGAATGTGTGGTGGCGGATTGGCAGTTGTTCCAGGACTTACAGATTTTACATTTATGGAAAGCAAAGAAGGAAAGCTTTTTGTAAATTCACCAAATGCTTTGGAAGGAAACGAAGTTTCTAAATGTGATACAGCAAGTGCTGCATATCAGAGTGAGACAGCAGGTCTTGTTGATGGAATCGGAACAGAGGCAGAAATCCTTGGACAGATCCGTACATTGATTAGCATGATCCCAGCAAATAATGAAGATGATGCTTCATATGAAGAATGTACAGATGATCTGAATCGTGTTTGTGCTGATCTTGCAAACGCTTCAGAAGACACAGGTATTGCACTTGCAACAATCGCTGACAACAATGTATTCTTTGAGACAAAAAAAGATTACGCAAAAGAGATGGTAACAGGATTTATCCGTCTGAATGGTATGACAGTCGGAGCTGTTGCAAATCGTTCTAAAGTATATGGCGCTGAAGGAAATGCAGAAAGCTTTGATGCAGTTCTTACAGTTGACGGATGCAAGAAAGCAACAGACTTCATCAACTTCTGTGATGCATTCTCTATCCCGGTACTTACATTGACAAGTGTGACAGGATTTGAGGCGACAAAAGAAGCTGAGAAAGATATGGCAAGAAGTGTTGCAAAACTCACATATGCATTTGCAAATGCAACAGTTCCAAAAGTAAACGTAATCGTAGGTAAAGCATTCGGAAGTGCTTATGTTGCAATGAATAGTAAATCAATCGGAGCAGATATGGTATTTGCATGGCCAACAGCAGAAGTTGGAATGATGGATGCAACTATGGCTGCTAAGATCATGTATGAAGGTGCTGACGCAGATACATTGAAAGAGAAAGCAGCAGAGTATAAAGAACTTCAGTCAAGCCCAATGTCTGCAGCAAGAAGAGGATATGTTGATGCAATCATCGAAGCAGCAGATACAAGAAAATATGTAATCGGAGCATTCGAGATGTTGTTCACAAAGAGAGAGGATCGTCCGGACAAAAAACACGGTACGGTTTAGTGAGGTGAGGCAAAGTGAAGAAAAAATTCAGTTTATTAGGACTTGTCCTCATTTTAGTCTTGAGTCTTGTAGGATGTGGAAGCAAGGCTAGTGAAGAGGCAGAATATGATCAGGCTACGATGGAACAGTATGCTGACACAATCGTTACAAGTTTCAGTAATATGTCCGAGGAGAATCTGGATCAGTTTGCTGACATGTCAGACCTCGAATTGAATCTGACATTGATGCAGTCAGGTCTTCCAATCGAAGCAGATGATTTTAAATCTATGATTGATGCTTGGAAAGCAGGTTTGGATGAGTGCGGTACAATCTCAGATCTTGGGGATTATGAGCTGACAGTAAAGAGCAGCAGCGCTACATTGACTGTACCATTCAAAGGCGAAACAAGAGATGGTGACCTGGAATTCACATTTGACGAGAAGATGAACATGGACAGCATCACAGTCAATGGCCACTATGGCATGGCTGAGATTTTGAAAAAAGCAGGACTTAACACAGTGTTAGGTATGGGAACTGTATTTGTTGTATTGATCTTTATCTCATTTATCATTTCCCTGTTTAAATTTATTCCTGCAATTCAGAATAAGTTTAGTAAAAAACCACAGACTGAAACAAAGAAGGAAGCTTCTGCAGCAGCACCGGCACCAGTTGAAGTGGTACCGGCAACAGATGATAGTGAGCTTATTGCTGTAATTTCAGCAGCAATCGCAGCATCAGAGGGAACTTCAACAGACGGTTTTGTTGTTCGTTCTATTAAGAGAAGAAAATCCAATAAGTGGAGTTAATCAGGAGGATACAAGAATGAAAAACTATACAATTACAGTAAATGGCAATGTATATGACGTAACAGTAGAAGAAAAAGGTGCAGGAGCAGCACCAGTTGCAGCAGCACCTGTAGCAGCAACACCAGTTGCAGCACCTGCAGCAGCACCAGCTAAAGCGGCAGGAGCAGGAAGCATCCAGGTTAAAGCAGGAGCAGCAGGTAAAGTATTTAAAGTAGAAGCAAGCGTTGGACAGAAAGTAGAAGCTGGTGATGCAGTAGTTATCATTGAAGCTATGAAGATGGAAATCCCAGTAGTTGCCCCAGAGGCTGGTACAGTTGCTAGTATTGATGTAGCAGTAGGAGACGCCGTAGAATCAGGAGCAGTTTTAGCTACATTAAACTAGTTAGACCAGGAGGTTTGAAAAATGGAATATATTTCAAATACGCTATCGAACCTCGTGCAGCAGACGGCATTTATGAATCTTACATTTGGTAACCTGATCATGATTGCAGTTGCATGTGTGTTCTTATATTTAGCAATCAGACATGGCTTTGAGCCGTTGCTGCTTGTTCCAATCGCATTTGGTATGTTGCTTGTTAATATCTATCCGGATATTATGCTTCATGCAGAAGATGCGGCAAATGGAACAGGTGGACTTCTTTATTACTTTTATGTATTAGATGAGTGGTCAATTCTTCCATCATTGATTTTCCTTGGTGTTGGAGCAATGACAGATTTCGGACCATTGATCGCTAACCCAAAGAGTTTCCTTCTTGGAGCAGCAGCACAGTTTGGTATTTTTGCAGCTTATCTTGGAGCTATGGCTATGGGATTCTCTGATAAAGCAGCAGCAGCAATTTCTATCATCGGTGGAGCTGATGGACCAACATCCATCTTCCTTGCAGGTAAATTGTCACAGACTGCAATTATGGGACCAATCGCGGTAGCAGCATATTCATATATGTCATTGGTACCAATTATCCAGCCACCAATTATGAAGCTCCTTACAACAGAGAAAGAGCGTAAAATTAAAATGGAACAGCTCCGTCCGGTATCAAAATTGGAGAGAATTTTGTTCCCAATTATTGTTACAATCGTAGTATGTACAATTCTTCCAACAACAGCTCCATTGGTTGGTATGCTGATGCTTGGTAACCTGTTCAAAGAATCAGGTGTTGTTAGACAGCTTTCTGATACAGCTTCTAACGCATTGATGTACATCGTTGTTATCTTGCTTGGTACATCAGTAGGTGCTACAACAAGTGCGGAAGCATTTTTGAACTGGGATACAATCAAAATTGTAATTCTTGGTTTGATCGCATTTGCATTTGGTACCGCAGCAGGTGTTGTCTTTGGTAAGATTATGTGTAAGGCTACAGGTGGAAAAGTAAATCCGCTGATCGGTTCAGCAGGTGTATCTGCCGTTCCTATGGCAGCACGTGTTTCTCAGAAAGTTGGTGCAGAAGCAGATCCTACAAACTTCTTGCTGATGCATGCAATGGGACCAAACGTTGCCGGAGTTATCGGTACAGCAGTTGCAGCCGGAACATTTATGGCCATCTTCGGTGTGAAGTAGAATATTAGTGGAGGACAAATACAATGGCAGAAGTTGTAAAAAAACCAGTTAAAATTACAGAAACAATTCTGCGTGATGCTCATCAGTCTCTGATTGCTACAAGAATGACAACAGAACAGATGCTGCCAATCGTAGAGAAAATGGATAAAGTCGGATACCATGCAGTAGAGTGTTGGGGAGGAGCTACATTTGATGCTTCCCTTCGTTTCTTAAAAGAAGATCCATGGGAGAGACTTCGTAAATTCAGAGATGGATTTAAAAATACAAAATTACAGATGTTATTCCGTGGACAGAATATCCTTGGATATCGTCCATATGCAGATGATGTTGTAGAATATTTCGTTCAGAAATCTGTTGCAAACGGAATTGATATCATTCGTATTTTCGATTGTATGAATGATATCCGTAACTTACAGACAGCAGTTACAGCAGCAAACAAAGAAAAAGCACATGCTCAGGTAGCAATGTCTTATACATTGGGTGATGCTTATACACTGGAATACTGGAAAGATCTTGCGAAGAGAATCGAGGATATGGGTGCAAACTCTATCTGTGTTAAAGATATGGCAGGTCTTCTTGTACCTTACAAAGCAACAGAACTTGTACAGGCATTAAAAGATACAGTAAATATTCCAATCGAGATGCATACACATTACACATCTGGTGTTGCATCAATGACATATTTGAAATCTGTAGAGGCAGGTGCTGACATTATTGATACAGCAATTTCTCCATTTGCAATGGGAACATCACAGCCGGCTACAGAGGTTATGGTTGAGACATTTAAGGGAACAGAGTATGACACAGGCTTAGATCAGACATTACTTTCTGAGATTGCTGATTACTTCAGACCTATTCGTGATGAAGCGTTAGACAGTGGTCTGCTCAATCCAAAGAACCTTGGTGTAAATATCAAGACTCTTCTTTACCAGGTACCAGGCGGTATGCTTTCAAACCTGACATCACAGCTTGCTGAGCAGGGAGCAGAGGACAAGTTCTATGATGTATTGGAAGAAGTACCACGCGTACGTAAAGATCTTGGTGAGCCACCACTTGTAACACCTTCTTCACAGATTGTTGGTACACAGGCTGTATTCAATGTATTGATGGGTGAACGTTATAAAATGGCTACAAAAGAAACAAAAGATGTTCTTGCTGGAAAATATGGAAAGACTGCAAAACCAGTTAATCCAGAAGTACAGAAGAAAGTTATCGGAGAGGATGCGGAAATCATTACATGCCGTCCGGCAGATTTGATTCCTGATGAGCTTGACACACTTCGTAAAGAGTGTGCACAGTACATTCAGCAGGATGAAGATGTATTGACATATGCATTATTCCCACAGGTAGCTATTGATTTCTTTAAATACAGAGAAGCACAGCAGACAAAAGTAGATGCAACGGTTGCAGATACAGAAAATGGAGCATATCCAGTATAAGAATAAGTAAAATATCAGGGTCGCTTTCGGTTTGAAAGTGACCCTTTTTCTTTGGAGAGAAATATAGGAAATACAGACAAATATTTTAATTGGTAAAAAAGCAAAGAAATATGTTATAATAAAAATAGTGTGGTTCAGGCTTGATAAAACATTATATCAGCTGGGAGATGACTCCCACCTCTATAGGTGGTGAGAAACAAGCTGGTATCAGTGGGGGAGTCAATCCCCCAGCTGATATAGCCTCCGGCAGGATTGCAGAGGTGCGCAGTAGAAGTATGTCATGCAATTGCATGACGCGCACCTCGCAGCAAGAATGCCGAGGCATTCTTGAATAGAATAGATTTGCCTGAAACGGGAATGAAAGAGAGGTAATTGAAATGAATCAGATTGCAGACAGAATTGCAAATTTCCAAGAGCTTATGAAGAAGCATAAAATAGACGCATATATTGTTCCGACAGCAGATTATCATCAGAGCGAATATGTGGGGGATTATTTTAAAGAACGCGAATTTTTAACTGGCTTTACCGGATCAGCAGGAACTGCAGTTGTAACAAAAAATAGTGCATACTTGTGGACTGATGGGCGTTATTTCTTACAGGCAGCTACACAGTTAAAAGGGACAGGAGTCCAACTGATGAAGATGGGAGAACCGGAAGTTCCTACAATTGAGGAGTTTTTAAAAGCAGAATTAAAAGAAAATGAAGTTCTCGGATTTGACGGAAGAACCATTGGGGAACAAGAAGGTGAACAGTTTGCTGAAATCGTAGAAGAAAAGAATGGAAATATTGTATATGAATATGATTTGTTAGGAGAACTTTGGAGTAATCGACCAGAGATGTCAAAGAAACCAGCATTTTTACTTCCGTTGAATTACGCAGGCGAAAGTGTAGAATCAAAACTTACAAGAATACGTAAGGTGATGAAAGAACACAAGGCAACAATGCAGATTCTGGCAAGCCTGGATGATATTGATTGGATGCTTAATATGCGTGGTGATGATGTAGAATATTCTCCATTGTTGTTAAGTTATGCAATTGTTAAAATGGACGAAGTGGAATTGTATGTAGATGCGGAAAAATTAGATGAGGAACTAAAAAAGCATTTACAAGATAACCATGTAAAAGTATATGCATATGATTCTATTTATCAGAGAGTGAAAGAAATATCTGAAAACGAGACTGTAATGGTAGATCCAAGACAGGTGAATTATGCTTTGTTTAATAACATTCCAAAGGAAGTTAAAGTTGTAAAAGAAGAAAATCCAATTATTCTAATGAAGGCGGTTAAGAACGATATAGAAGTTGAGAATATTCGAAATGCACATATAAAAGATGGAGTGGCTCATACAAAATACATGTATTGGCTGAAAAAACATGTCGGAAAAGAAAAGATTACAGAAATTAGTGCTTCAGATAAACTGGCAGCTTTTCGTGCAGAGCAGGAAGGATATTTGTGGCCAAGTTTTGGACCAATCAGTGCATATAAAGAGCATGGTGCAATCGTTCATTATTCTGCAACAGAGGAAACTGATGTGGAATTAAGACCAGAAGGATTGCTGCTTAGTGATACAGGCGGAAACTATTGGGAAGGATCGACAGATATTACGAGAACAATAGCTCTTGGAGAGGTGTCGGCTGAGGAAAAACGTCATTTCACAACAGTGGCAATTAGTATGCTGAAATTGGCTGAAACTACATTTTTGTATGGTTGTACAGGAATGAATCTTGATTGTATTGCACGTGAACCATTCTGGCGTCAACATTTAAACTATAATCATGGAACAGGACATGGAGTTGGATATTTAGCAAACATTCATGAGGATCCACAGCGCTTCCAATGGAAGTTCAATCAAGACAACAATCATCCGTTAGAAGAGCACATGGTGATTACAGATGAGCCGGGATTGTATATTGAAGGTTCTCATGGTGTGCGAATTGAAAATGAATTGCTGGTAAAGAAAGATGTGTCAAATGAATATGGTCAGTTTATGAAATTTGAGATCTTGACTTTTGTTCCAATCGATCTGGATGCGATTGATGCAACAATTATGACAACAGAAGAAAAAGAACTGTTAAATGCATATCATAAAGATGTTTATAGTATAGTTTCTCCGTATTTAAACGATGAAGAAAAAGAATGGCTTAAGCTTTATACAAGAGAAGTTTAAATAATTAACATGAAAGAAAAAGAGGATTTCAAAGTGGTCGAAAACAGTACAAATGAATTGCAGATGAGAATAGAGGAAAAATATCGAGATCTCAGTAAAGGACAGAAACGTGTGGCGGAATATGTGCTGGATAATTATGATAAAGCAGTATTTTTGACTGCTGCGAGATTAGGAGAAGTAGTAGGTGTCAGCGAATCTACAGTGGTGCGTTTTGCAACACAGCTTGGATATAAAGGGTATCCGGAATTTCAAAAAGCATTAGAAGAACTGGTGAGGAACAGATTGAATTCTATTCAACGAATGAAAGTGACATATGGAAGAATTAGTCAGTCTCAAATCTTGGAAACGGTGCTTCAATCAGATATTGAAAAAATAAAACAGACATTGAATGGAATTGATCATTCAGCCTTCAATCAAGCGATTGATACTATTTTAAATGCAAGAAAAATATATGTGCTTGGGATTCGAAGTTGTGCACCATTGGCAGCTTTTATGAGTTTCTATTTGAATCTACTTTGTGATAATGTAATTGCGGTAAATACAAACAGTTCAAGTGAGATTTTTGAACAGCTGATTCGAATTGGAGAAGAAGATGTGATCATAGGGATCAGTTTCCCTAGATATTCTCAAAGAACATTGAAAGCATTGGAATTTGCCAGTAAACGCAAAGCAAAAATTATTACATTGACGGACAGTGCCCATTCACCGATAAATATATATTCTTCATGTAATCTGATCGCACGAAGCGATATGGCATCAATTGTAGATTCCCTGGTAGCACCATTGAGTGTAGTGAATGCATTGATAGTTGCATTATGTATGAAAAAACAGGAAGAAGTAATAGGGACACTTGAGACATTAGAACAAATTTGGGGCGAATACCAAGTTTACAGTGGAGATGAACTGAATCGTATCGAGGATAATTCTGAAGTGTAAGAGTACCTGTTAAATGTGGTATTCAAAGAAATGTAGAAGATAGGATAATGAAAGTATATGAGTAAAGTAATAGTTATAGGAGGAGGAGCAGCCGGAGCTGTTGCGGCAATTTTTGCGGCAAGAAACGGACATCGGGTAGAACTCTTTGAGAAAAATGAAAAAATTGGAAAAAAGTTATTCATAACTGGAAAAGGCCGCTGTAATGTAACAAATGCAGGAGATATGGATGCGCTATTTGATGCAGTAAAGAGTAATCCAAAATTTTTATACAGTGCTTTTTATAGCTTTACCAATGAACAGGCAATGGATTTTTTTGAAGAATTGGGTGTTCGATTAAAAGTGGAAAGAGGAAACAGAGTCTTTCCGGAGTCAGACCATTCGTCTGATATTATTCATGCATTGAAGCATGAATTAGAGCAATTAGGTGTAGAAATACATTTTTGTACGGAAGTAAAAGATGTGCTGGTGGAACATGAAAAGTTTACAGGTATTGTTTTGAAAAATGGGAAGAAAGTTTCGGGAGATGCCTGTGTTGTTGCAACAGGAGGAATTTCTTATGCATCTACAGGGTCTACGGGGGATGGATATCGTTTCGCAGAAAAAACAGGGCATAAGGTAACGGAATTATATCCATCACTTGTGCCTATGGAAGTAAAAGAATGGTATGCAAAGGAATTGCAAGGATTATCCCTTCGAAATGTCCGGGGAACCATTTTGGATGGCAAGAAGAAATTATATGATGAATTTGGCGAGATGTTATTTACACATTATGGCGTCAGCGGGCCAATCATCATCAGTGCAAGCAGTGTTGTTGGGAAAAAATTGCAAGATAAAGAACTTACACTGCAGATTGATTTAAAACCGGCACTAAGCAGAGAACAACTAGACCAGAGAGTTTTAAGGGATTTTGAAGAAAATAAAAACAAACAATTTAAAAACGCAGTAGATAAGTTGTTCCCGGCAAAACTTAAACCTATTATGATAGAGCTAAGTGGAATTTCGCCAGAGAAGAAAGTAAATGAAATTTCAAAGGAAGAGAGACTTTACTTTGTTGATCTGATAAAGAATTTTAAAATGACATTAACAGGATTGCGTAGCTATAATGAAGCAATTATCACAAAAGGTGGAGTAAGCGTGAAGGATATTGATCCTGGAACGATGGAATCGAAGAAAATTTCAGGATTGTATTTTGCCGGAGAGGTATTAGATCTTGATGCATTGACAGGTGGATTTAATTTGCAGATTGCCTGGTCTACAGGATATTTGGCAGGAATTTCGATACAATAAATATTAAGAAAGAGGAAGCAAAAATGGGATATAATGTAGCAATTGACGGACCAGCAGGAGCAGGAAAAAGTACGATTGCAAAGCTGGTTGCAAAAGAAAAAGGATATATTTATGTAGATACTGGTGCAATGTACAGAGGGCTTGCAATTCATTTTATAAAAAAAGGAATTAAAGCAGAAGATATAAAAGGAATCGTGGAAGCCTGCAAAGATGCAGAAGTGAGTATCGTTTATGAAAACGATGTACAGCAGATATATCTGAATGGTGAAAATGTAACAGCTATGCTTCGAACGGAAGAAGTTGGTAATATGGCTTCTAAAACATCGGCAATTCCGGCAGTACGCGAGAAATTATTAGAACTTCAAAGAACACTGGCAAGAGAAAAAGATGTTATTATGGATGGTCGTGACATTGGCACAAATATTCTGCCGAATGCAGATGTGAAAATTTATCTGACAGCGAGCGTTGAAACAAGAGCAACACGCAGGTACAAAGAACTTCTGGAAAAAGGAGAAAACTGTGTGTATGAAGAAATCGCGCAAGACATCAAGGAACGAGATGAACGCGATATGAATCGAGAGATTGCTCCGTTAAAACAGGCAGAAGATGCTATTTTAGTAGATAGTTCAGAAATGACAATAGATGAAGTTGTAAAAACAATCTGCAGCTATTGTAAATAGGAGGAGCTTATGGAAGTGATTCGTGCAAAAACCGCAGGATTTTGCTTTGGTGTAAAACGCGCAGTAGATACCGTATATGAACAATTAGAAAAGGCTTCGGAAAGTACAACGATATACACATATGGTCCGATCATTCATAATGAAGAAGTTGTAAAAGATATGAAACAAAAAGGAATTATCGTACTTCAAAGTGAAGCAGAACTGGATGCGTTGACAGAAGGAACTGTGATTATTCGTTCACACGGAGTGGAGAAAGCGATTTATGACAAGTTAAATGCGAAAGGAATTAAGATTGTAGATGCAACCTGCCCTTTTGTGAAAAAGATCCATAATATTGTACAAAAAGAAAGCACAAACGGAAATTATATTATTATAGTAGGAAACCCACAGCATCCGGAAGTAGAGGGAATTCGTGGCTGGGCTGGTATAAAAGCTGTGGTGGTACAAACGAAAGAAGATATAGACAAGTTGATAATTCCGGAAAATGAAAAGGTCTGTGTTGTTTCTCAAACGACATTTAATTACAATAAATTTAAAGAATTAGTTGAAATTATTTTAAAAAAGAGTTATGATGTAAGTGTTTTAAATACAATCTGTAATGCTACAAAGGAGCGCCAGACAGAGGCACAACGCATTGCAGAAGAGGTGGATGCTATGATCGTGATTGGTGATAAACATAGTTCCAATACCCAGAAGTTATTTGAAATATGCAAAAACGCATGTAAAGATACGTACTACATACAGACACTTGACGATTTGGATATGAATCAATTAGGGTCAGTGGAAACAGTAGGTATTACAGCAGGGGCATCCACGCCCAACAATATAATTGAGGAGGTTCAAAATAATGTCAGAATTATCTTTTGAACAAATGTTAGATGAGTCATTCAAAACAATTCATAATGGAGAGGTTGTAGAGGGTACAGTTATCGATGTGAAACCTGAAGAGATTATCCTTAATATCGGATACAAAGCCGATGGTATTATTACAAAGAGCGAGTACTCAAATGATCAGTCTGTAGACTTAACTGAAGCAGTAAAAGTTGGAGATGCTATGACTGTAAAAGTGTTAAAAGTAAATGATGGTGAAGGTCAGGTGTTACTGACATATAAGAGACTTGCAGCTGAAAAAGGAAATGAGAGATTAAAAGAAGCTTTTGAGAACAAAGAAGTATTAAAAGCAACTGTAACACAGATTCTTGGCGGTGGACTTTGCGCAGAGGTTGAAGGTGCAAGAGTATTTATCCCGGCAAGTCTGGTATCTGATTCTTATGAAAAAGATTTGAGCAAATACGATGGACAGGAAATCGAGTTCGTGATCAGTGAGTTCAATCCAAGAAGAAACCGTGTTATCGGTGATAGAAGACAGCTTCTTGTTGCAGAGAGAGCTGAAAAACAGAAAGAACTTTTTGCAAAACTGAATGTTGGTGATGTAGTAGAAGGAACAGTTAAAAATGTAACTGATTTCGGTGCATTTATCGATCTTGGTGGTGTTGATGGCTTACTCCATATTTCAGAGATGTCTTGGGGAAGAGTTGAGAACCCTAAGAAAGTATTCCATGTAGGAGATACAGTAAAAGTTCTTATTAAAGATATCAATGATACTAAGATTGCACTTAGCTTGAAATTCCCAGAGACAAATCCATGGGCTGATGCTTCAGAAAAATTTGCAGTAGGTTCAGTAGTAACAGGTAAAGTTGCTCGTATGACAGACTTCGGAGCATTTGTTGAGTTGACACCAGGTGTTGATGCATTACTTCATGTATCACAGATTTCAAGAGCACATGTAGAAAAACCTTCAGATGTTCTTGCAGTTGGACAGGAGATAACAGCTAAAGTCGTTGATTTGAACGAAGCAGATAAGAAAATCAGCCTGAGCATGAAAGCGCTTGAGAGCACTGATGATTCTCAGGAAGCGACAGAAGAATAATTTTAGTCGTAAAAGGATATATACAATAGAAGAGGTCTGCTAGATCTTTTCGAATTCTTTGAAGAACGTAAAGGACCGGCATCCGTTAGGAGCTGGTCTTTTTTAATGCAAAAATGATGAAAAATTCACAATCTAAAAATGAACGAAATTAGCTTTATGTACATCAAAAGATACAAAGACTTATCAAAATATACTGGATTTTGTATACATAATTTAGTAAAATTGTGATTAACGTAAGGGAAAGGAGAAAAAAGAATGGGATTGTTAACATTTAAAGGTGGGATTCATCCAAATGATGGTAAAAGTCTTGCAAAAGATCAGCCAATTAAAGAAGTAATTCCAACAGGAAAGATGATTTATCCATTGTCTCAGCATATAGGCGCTCCGGCAACTGCAATTGTCGCAAAGGGAGATGCTGTGTTAAAGGGGCAGAAGATTGCGGAAGCAGGTGGATTTGTCTCAGCGCCAATCTATTCATCTGTATCAGGTAAAGTACTTGCATTGGAAAAACATTTGAACCCGACAGGAAACAGTGTGGATTGTATTGTGATTGAAAATGATGGTGAATATAATGAAGTGGAATATTCTTGCTCAAAAGCATTAGGAGAACTGTCAAAAGAAGAAATTCTTAACAAAATTGGCGAAGCGGGAATTGTAGGTATGGGAGGTGCAGGTTTCCCAACACGTGTTAAGTTGTCACCGAAGGAACCAGATAAAATTGAATATATTATAGCAAACTGTGCAGAATGTGAGCCGTATATTACAGCAGATTACAGAAGAATGCTTGAAAATACAGAAGAACTGGTAAGCGGTATGCGTGTTGTATTGTCATTGTTTGAGAATGCAAAAGGAATTTTTGGTGTAGAAGATAATAAAAAAGACTGTATTGAAAAATTACAGGAAGCAGTTAAAGATGAACCTCGTATGGAAGTGCGCATTTTGCAGACAAAATATCCACAAGGAGCAGAGCGTCAGCTTATTTATGCTCTGACAAAGCGGGCAATTAATTCATCAATGCTGCCAGCCGATGCAGGATGTATTGTAGATAATGTGGAAACATTGGTAGGAATCCATAATGCGGTTATAAATGGAAAACCTTTAATGGAACGAATTGTGACTGTCAGTGGAGATGCTGTGGTACGTCCGGGAAACTTTAAAGTATTATTAGGAACAAATCATCAGGAAGTAATCGAGGCGGCAGGTGGCTTTAACTGTTCACCTGAGAAAGTAATTTCCGGTGGCCCGATGATGGGATTTGCAATGATTTCTCTGGATACTCCAATTACAAAGACATCGTCCTCTATTCTGGCATTTGAGAAAGATGTTGTTGCAGCAAGTTCTGAATCAGCCTGTATTAACTGTGGACGCTGTGTAGAAGTCTGTCCTAGTAGAATCATTCCGTCCAGATTGGCAGATTTTGCTCAGCGATTTAATGAAGAGGCATTTTTGAAATGGAATGGACTTGAATGTGTAGAATGTGGCTCTTGCAGTTATGTGTGTCCGGCAAAACGTCAATTGAAACAATCCATTGGTGCGATGAGAAAAATTGCACTTGCAAATAAGAGAAAAAAATAAAGAGGTGAAAGACAGTGAATGAACAGTTAAAAGTATCATCTTCTCCACACATTAGGGATAAGGTGACAACCAGCAACATTATGCTGATGGTAGTGATCGCACTGTTACCAGCAACTTTCTTCGGAATTTATAACTTCCGTCATGAACATGCATGGGTACTTGTGGTTGTTACAACTTTAACGGCGGTAGCTACAGAGTATATTTATGAGCGATTAATGCATAAAACTATTACAATCAAGGATTTTAGTGCAGTAGTAACCGGATTATTGCTTGCATTAAACCTTCCTCCTACACTTCCTGTATGGATGGGAGCTTTAGGCTCGATATTTGCAATTCTGGTTGTAAAGCAGCTTTTCGGTGGGCTTGGCCAGAACTTCATGAACCCGGCACTTGGAGCCAGATGTTTTCTTTTGATTTCTTTTACAGGAAAGATGACGTATTTTGTATATGATGGTGTAACAGGAGCGACTCCGTTAGCTGAATTAAAGGCGGGAGAAACTGTTAATACAATGAATATGCTTATTGGAAATATTCGTGGAACAATCGGAGAGACATCTGTACTTGCAATCATGATCGGTGCAATGTTTTTAATTCTTCTTGGGATTATTGATCTTAGAATTCCGGGTACTTATATTGTAACATTTGTGATTTTTATTTCTATTTTTGGTGGACATGGTTTTGATCCGCAGTTTATTACAGCACATCTTTGTGGTGGTGGTCTGATGCTTGGAGCCTGGTTTATGGCTACCGATTATGTTACATCACCGATTACAAAAAGCGGACAGATAGTATATGGTATCTGCCTAGGTGTGCTAACTGGATTATTCCGTTTGTTCGGAGGATCTGCAGAAGGAGTTTCTTATGCGATTATTATCAGTAACCTTTTAGTTCCATTGATTGAAAAGGTTACTCTTCCAAAACCATTCGGTAAAGGAGGAGAAAAATAATGAATAAGATTATAAAAAATACAGGGATTTTGATGGCAATCACATTGGTTGCGGGAGCACTTTTGGGTCTGGTATATGAAGTAACAAAAATACCAATCGCACAGGCTCAGGAAGATGCAAAACAAGAAGCCTACAGAACAGTTCTTGCAGATGCAGATACATTTGTAAATGAAGAAGGTTTTAAAGAAAGTAAGGCTCAGAAAATTTTGAATAAAGCAGGCTATGTAAGCGACGATATTTCAGAAGTTGTTGTCGGACAAGATACTTCAGGAGAAACTGTAGGATATGTTATTACTGTTACATCCCATGAAGGATATGGCGGAGATATTCAGATTTCAGTTGGTATTGAGACAGATGGAACAGTAAAAGGTATTGAAATGCTCTCTATCAGTGAAACAGCAGGTCTTGGTATGAAGGCGACAGAGGCTGATTTTAAAGATCAGTTTAAAGATAAAAAGGTTGAAAAATTCTCTTATACAAAATCAGGAGAAGAAGGCGATGATAAAATTGATGCATTGAGTGGTGCAACAATTACAACAAATGCAGTAACAAATGCAGTAGATTCTGCGTTGGCGTATTTTCAAGAAGAGTTAGGAGGTAGTGTAAATGAATAAATATACAGAACGTTTATATAACGGACTAATCAAAGAAAACCCTACCTTCGTGTTAATGCTTGGCATGTGTCCGACATTGGCGGTTACAACATCTGCTATTAACGGTGTTGGTATGGGACTTTCAACAACAGTTGTATTGGTGTTATCCAATATGTTGATCTCTATGCTTCGTAAAATCATTCCGGATTCGGTGAGAATGCCAGCGTTTATCGTGGTAGTTGCTTCTTTCGTAACAATTGTACAGTTTCTTCTCGAAGGATTTGTTCCAAGCCTTTATGACTCATTAGGGTTATATATTCCGCTGATCGTTGTAAACTGTATTATTCTTGGAAGAGCAGAAAGCTATGCTTCAAAGAATCCGGTTCTTCCATCAATTTTTGATGGACTTGGTATGGGACTTGGCTTTACAGTTGGTTTAACATCAATTGGTATTGTCAGAGAATTAATCGGTGCCGGAACACTTTTTAATTATCAGATACTTCCGGATTCTTATCAGCCGATTACAATTTTCATTCTTGCACCAGGAGCATTCTTTGTTCTTGCATGCCTGACTGCATTGCAAAATGTAATGAAGAAAAAAGCAATTGCAAAAGGTGATCCGAATGCAGCAAAAATCGGATGCGGAGCAGGTTGTGAATCATGTGGAAAGCGTTTGGAGTGTGGTGGCAGTACTACAATAGAGACAGATAAGAAAGAGGAGGAACAGAAATGAAAGAATTATTGTTAATTGCAGTAGGTTCTGCATTTGTAAACAATGTCGTATTGAGTCAGTTCCTTGGAATTTGTCCGTTCCTCGGTGTTTCAAAGAACACAAAGACTGCGGCAGGTATGGGAGGTGCCGTTATCTTTGTTATTACAATATCTTCCTTTGTTACTGGTTTGATCTACAAGTTTATTCTTATTCCGACAGGCTTTGAATATTTACAGACAATCGTATTTATTTTAGTTATTGCAGCTCTGGTTCAGTTTGTAGAAATGTTTTTGAAGAAGGTTATGCCTCCACTATATAACGCACTTGGAGTATTTCTTCCATTGATTACAACAAACTGTGCGGTTTTAGGTGTTGCATTGACAAATGTGCAGAAATCTTATTCAATTTTAGAAGGTGTTGTAAATGGAATTGCAACAGCATTTGGATTCCTTGTCTCAATTGTGTTGATGGCAGGTATTCGTGAAAAAATTGAATACAATGATATTCCGGAAGCATTTAAAGGAACACCAATCGTGCTTGTAACTGCAGGATTGATGGCAATAGCATTTTTTGGCTTCTCAGGATTGATTTAGGAGGGAAAATATGATTACAGGTATTATACTGGCAGCCGTTATTGTCGGCGGAACAGGATTGTTCATCGGTGTTTTCCTTGGAGTGTCTGGGAAAAAATTTGCCGTTGAAGTAGATGAACGTGAAGAAGCAATTCTCGGTGTACTCCCGGGAAATAACTGCGGTGGTTGCGGGTATGCAGGATGTTCAGGTCTTGCAGCAGCAATTGTAGCAGGAGAGGCAGAAGTAAGCGGATGTCCTGTTGGTGGTTCTCCGGTTGCAGCCAAGATAGGTGAAATCATGGGTGTTTCAGCAGACGGACAGGAAAAAATGACAGCATTTGTAAAATGCGCGGGAACTTGCGAGAAAGCACAAGATGAGTATGAGTATCATGGAGTGAGAGACTGTGTTATGGTTAATATGATGCAGGATGCCGGACCAAAAGGCTGTGATTACGGATGTCTTGGGTTTGGAAACTGTGTGAAGGCATGTCCATTTGATGCAATCCATATTGTAAATGGAATTGCAGTGGTAGATAAAGAAAAATGTAAGGCATGTGGAAAATGTATTGCTGCATGTCCAAAAAAATTGATTGAACTTGTTCCATACAAACAGCAGACATTTGTACAGTGCAATTCTAATGATAAAGGAAAAGCCCTGATGGATGTCTGTGCAGTAGGGTGTATTGGATGTAAGCTGTGTGAGAAAAACTGTGAAGCAGGAGCTATAACAGTTACAAATTTCCTGGCACATATTGATGCATCTAAATGTACTAATTGCGGAGTTTGTGCAGATAAATGTCCACGAAAAGTCATTGTTCCGAGAAAAATTCCGGTATCTTAATAGATTTGTAATTAAAATAATAGAAAGAATAAAAAAGTCTTTGCCATATAAGGTAAAGACTTTTTTATTTCTATTATTCTACTGTAAGAAGTTTGTAATCAGATGTAATAAAAATAGCTTTTATGTTATCTAACTGTTTGATTAATTTAGAGGCATCTTCGTAGCCAAGAGCATAGCAGGTCGTACTAAGGGCATCGCCATCTACAGAGTTGTCAGAAATAATAGTTACTTGATAAAGATCATTTTGACATGGATAACCGGTAGAAGTATCCAGTATATGATGGTAAATGGTGTCGCCTACTTTGAAATAGCGTTCATAATTACCAGAAGATACAACGGACCTATCTGTAATTTCAAGTTGTGTGATGGGTTCATTTTGTTTGTCAAAAGGTTTTTGGATTCCGATATGAAAAGGCTGTCCATCGTAACGATTGCCTACTGCCAAAATATTTCCTCCTAGATTAATCAAGGCGTGATGGACGTTCATACTGAGTAAATATTCCTTTAAACGATCAGCAATATATCCTTTGGCAATTCCTCCTAAGTCAATTTGTGCTTCTGGATCTAATAATGTTACAGAATTGCCATTGAGGACAATATTTTGATATCCTACATGAGTTAATGCATTGGAAATGTCTTCGCTGTTTGGTAGTGTTCCACTGTGTTCACCATTAAAGTCCCAAAGTTTACTGACAGGAGCAATTGTAATATCAAATTTCCCATTTGAAAGTTTACAGTAATACAAAGCAGTTTTTAGAATATCGATGGTTTCATCAGATACATTGACAGGATTTCCATGTGCGGAATTAATCTGAGCAATTTCACTTGTTGGAATTTCTGTGCTGAATTTATTTTCATATTCCTGACACATTTTTTTGCAGTTTTCTAATACATCAGGGTCTGCATCCCATGCCTGGATTTGAATGACGGTATCAAAATAAACACCAGATACTTGAATAAGTTCCTCTTTTTTTTGCGAAGTACAACCCAAAATCGAACAAAAAGTAAAAAAAGTAAGTAACAATGCGATATATTTTTTCATATGCACCTCAAATTCTATTTCTTATTGTATAATATAAAAAATACACTTTATTATAACGGAAAACAGAAAGTTATACAATCGAACATGTGGTTGCATTTCTGAAAATGCTGTGCTATGATGGTATGCAAGAGGTAGAGTATGAAGAAAAAAGATTGGATATTGATTACTGTGATTCTTGCGATTGCAGGGATTTTTTTTGTCCTACATATAACAAGCGGCAGGACAATACAGGGAAAAGCAGAAGTATATGTGGACGGCAAAATATATGGTACTTATGATCTTTCCAAGGAACAAAAGATTGTTATACAAGATTCGAATGTATTAATGATAAAAGACGGGAGGGCACAGATGGAAAGTGCAGATTGTCCGGATCAGATATGTGTAAGGCAGAAAGCTATTTCGAAAGAAGGCGAAAGCATTATTTGTCTGCCTAATAAAGTAGTTGTGTCGATTGTTGGTGGAGAAGAGAAAGAATTAGATGCTGTAACGAACTAGAAGGAGGCTGGCAATATGAAGAACAGAGTGGCTTATTTTGGCGTTTTTACGGCACTTGCTTTGATGTTTAGTTACATTGAAACTATGATACCTATTCAATTTGGAGTTCCCGGTATTAAATTGGGGTTTGCTAATATAATGATCGTAATTATGCTTTATAAAAGCAGTGCTAAGGAGGCTTTATTACTTTCAATTGTTAGAATTATGCTCTCAGGTTTTTTATTTGGTAATTTATCAAGTATTTTATATAGCATTGCCGGAGGTGTATTAAGTCTGGGAATTATGACGCTGTTAAAGAAGCAAGGCGGCTTTAGTGTAATTGGAGTCAGTGTAGCTGGCGGTGTGAGTCATAATGTAGGTCAGCTCATTGTTGCTATGCTGGTGGTTGAGACATATCAAGTGGGATATTATTTACCTGTGTTACTTGTAGCAGGTGTTTTAACCGGATTGGGAATAGGAGTTGTATCACAAGAAGTTTTAAAGCGTATCAGGAACATTTGTTTTGAATAGAGGGAAAAGGAGTTCTATTTATATGATTTCTTATATAAGAGGAGAATTGGTAGCAGTTGAGAAAGATAAAATAGTGGTGGATGTGAATGGTATAGGATGGGGAATTTATATGCCGGAACAGACAATGGGACGTTTACCGTCAATTGGCGAAGAAGTAAAAATTCACACCTATCTGAATGTACGTGAAGATGCGATGCAGTTATATGGATTTTGCACGAGAGATGATTTGGAAATTTTTAAATTAGTTATAGGAGTAAGTGGTATAGGTCCGAAAGGCGGATTAAATATTCTATCAAGTTTATCAGCAGATGATCTTCGATTTGCAGTGCTGTCTGGAGATGCAAAAGCGATATCAGCAGCACCTGGAATTGGGAAGAAGACGGCAGAAAAGTTGATCATTGAATTGAAAGACAAATTGAATTTAGAAGAAGTATTAGAAAACAAGGCGAATGGGGATGGCTTTCAGGAGTCAAATACATCAGGCGGTACAAGTGAAATCCAATCAGAAGCGGTTCAGGCATTGGTTGCGCTTGGGTATGGAAGTACGGAAAGTCTTCGGGCAGTCAAGAAAGTATCAGCGGAATGCGAGACTGTTGAGGATGTGTTGAAGGCGGCACTTAAAAATTTGTTTTAGAACGGCTGATGTTATTATATTACCAAAGCACATATAAGCACTGGTCAAAATCTAAATACCGGCAAAAGCAATGACAGAGGGATAATATGGGAAAACGAATTATTACAACGGAAAATCTGGAAGAAGATATAAAAATAGAAAATAATTTGAGGCCACAGTATTTGAAAGACTATATTGGTCAGGAAAAAGCAAAGAAAACACTGGAGATCTATATTAAAGCAGCAAAAGAACGTGGAGATGCCTTAGATCATGTGTTATTTTATGGTCCTCCGGGACTTGGAAAGACAACACTTGCTGGTATTATTGCAAATGAAATGGGTGTTAATATAAAGATTACATCTGGTCCTGCTATCGAAAAACCTGGAGAGATGGCAGCAATTCTGAATAATCTGCAAGAAAATGATATTTTATTTGTTGACGAGATTCATAGATTAAATCGGCAGGTTGAAGAAGTTCTTTATCCGGCAATGGAAGATTATGCAATTGATATCATGATCGGAAAAGGGGCATCAGCAAGATCTATCCGCTTAGATCTTCCTAAATTTACATTAGTAGGTGCAACGACAAGAGCAGGAATGCTAACAGCACCCTTGAGAGATCGTTTTGGAGTTATTCATCATCTGGAATTATATACAGAAGAAGAATTAACTACGATTATATTGCGTTCAGCAAAGGTGTTGGAAGTTGAAATAGAAGAAAGTGGAGCTGTGGAGTTGGCAAAGCGTTCAAGAGGAACTCCGCGTCTTGCTAATCGTTTATTAAAACGAGTACGAGATTTTGCACAAGTAAAATATGATGGAGTAATTACAGAGGAAGTGGCAAATTACGCACTGAATTTGTTGGATGTTGATACGTATGGACTAGATCACATAGACCGAATGATCTTACTTACAATGATTGAAAAATTCCAAGGTGGACCGGTAGGACTTGAAACTCTGGCTGCATCTATAGCAGAAGATGCGGGAACACTGGAAGATGTATATGAACCATATCTCTTAAAAAATGGATTTATACAGAGAACTCCGAGAGGAAGAGTTGTGACGGAGTTGGCATATAAACATCTTGGAATTGAGATATAATTTAAAAAATGGTTGGTTTTTGTGTTTATATAGTTTATAATAGCAATGAAGAAACGCAAGGAGGAAGCTATGAGTTCAGCAAAACATTTTACAGAAGTTTTAATAGGTGGAAAAGTATATACGTTAAGTGGATTTGAGGGAGAAGAGTATTTACAAAAAGTATCTTCTTATCTGAACCATAAAATTACAGAATGCACGAACAGTGAAGGATATCGAAAACAGAGTGCAGATACAAGAAATGTGCTCCTTGCTCTGAATATTGCAGATGATTATTTTAAAGCAAAAAAACAGGGCGATTCGCTGGAGAGTGATATTGAACTGAAAGATAAAGAGATGTATGATTTAAAACATGAGTTAATTTCTGTTCAGATTAAGCTGGAGAATGCAGAAAAAGAACTGGCGAAGATGAAAGAAGAGAATAATGATCTGCAGATGCAGATTGTAAAATTGGAAACTGAGATGAAGAATCACAGAAAGTAAAATATAGTAGGCTGTCTGGTTCAGGCAGCCTATTTAATATATCAACCATATATTGATATAGAAAAGGGAGTCTATATGAATTTAAAGTATGATTCAAATAAAAATCAAGACAGAAAAATAGAAATTCTTGCACCGGCGGGTTCTTACGAAAGCTTTCATGCAGCGATTGTGGCCGGAGCGGATGCAGTCTATGCCGGCGGTCCTAAGTTTGGCGCGAGGGCATTTGCTGAAAATTTTACAGAAGCTCAGCTTTTAAATGCAATTGATTACGCACATTTACATCAGAGAAAATTTTACCTTACAGTAAATACATTGTTGAAGGACTATGAAATTGAACAGCTTCCGGAATATCTGGAACCGCTTTATCAAAGAGGGCTGGATGCAGTAATTGTTCAGGATATGGGTGTTTTAAATGTAGTGCGGCAATATTTCCCGGATATGGACATACATGCAAGTACACAAATGACGGTTACCGGAGTAAATGGGGCACAATTTTTAAAAGAAAATGGAGCGGTGCGTGTTGTTCCGGCGAGAGAAATTTCATTGGAAGAAGTTCGTAATATAAAATCTGTAACAGGTATGGAGATGGAATGTTTTGTACATGGAGCATTGTGCTATTGCTATTCCGGACAGTGTTTGCTTAGCAGTCTGATCGGAGGGCGGAGCGGAAATAGAGGGCAATGTGCTCAACCTTGCAGACTTCCTTATACAGTAGATGGAGAAAAAGGATATCTACTTAGTTTAAAAGATATTTGTACTTTGGATATCATTCCGGATTTGATTGAGGCAGGGATTGATTCTTTTAAAATTGAAGGTCGAATGAAACGACCGGAGTATGTTGCTGGTGTAACATCAATATATCGTAAATATGTAGATTTATATCTGAAAAATCCTCAAAAACCATATTTGGTGGATGATAAAGACAAAGAGATGCTGATGGATTTGTTTAACCGAGGCGGGTTTCACACCGGATATTATAAACAGAAAAATGGTCGTAATATGATTACAATTCAAAAGCCGAATCATATTGGAGTTAAGGTTGGAACTGTGCTTTCTCAAAAAGGAAGAGAAGTTCAGATGAGAGCTCTGACTGATATAGCTGCAGGAGATTTGATTGAATTTAAAAATGAGGCACAGCGTTATACCACTGGAAAATCTTGTAAGCAGGGAGAAGTGATAACAATTCTTGCACCAAAAGGAATGAGACTGCCTGCGGGTGAAGTTTTATATCGTGTTCAGAGTCCGGAATTACTGAATACTTTAGAGATAATGTATTCAAAAGGAAAGGTAATCGAAAAACTTTATGGATACATTTCAATGGAAGCAGGAAAAGTAGCAAAATTAGTAGTTTGTAAAGATGAATATAGCGTAGAAGTAGAATCGGAACAACAAGTTGAAGCAGCAAGCAGCCGTCCACTTGATGAAGAGCGAATTAAAAAACAGCTACGGAAAACAGGAAATACAGAATTTGCGTTTGATATGTTAGATGTCGAATTACATGGAGAAGTCTTTCTTCCGATGCAGCAACTTAATGAAATGAGACGAAAAGCGTTAGAAGAATTAGAAAAAAAGATACAGGATTCTTTTCATAGAAAAACAGCCGAAAAGAAAGTTTTACAAGAAGAAATATTGGATACAGCATCGGTGAAATTTAGCAAGAAAGAGAATAAACTGTCTGTTTTAGTTGAAACACAAGAACAATTAGAAGCAGTTTTAGAAAATGATAATTCAGTTGCATGTATTTATGTTGACAGTAATCTTGATACAACAGGATTAGATGCGGAACTATGGAATGGAATATCGGACAGGATTCATAAAAAGAATATAGAAGTATTTTTAGCAATGCCACGTATTTTTCGAAATCAGACGATTGAAATTTTTGAACAGGCATATGACAGTATTTTGACAAGATACTTTGATGGAATGTTGATTCGAAGCATGGAAGAATATCAGTTTTTAAAATCAAAAAATTATTCGGGCAACATTCGTTTGGATTATAATTTATATATTATGAATAGATTTGCAAAGCAATTCTGGAAAAAGCATGGTATTACTTATGGTACAATACCGGTTGAATTAAATAAAAGCGAAATTGTAAACCTGGATCCAGAACAGGATGAGATGATTGTATACGGGTATATTCCGGCAATGGTGACAGCCCAGTGCGTGACATCTACGGTTCACGGGTGTAAAAAAGATTGTAAGATCACGATGTTAAAGGATCGATATCAGAATGAATTTCCGGTCAAAAATCAGTGTAGAGATTGTTATAATGTAATTTATAATACAGCGCCACTGTATCTGGTAGACCTGAAAGAAGATTTGGAAGAATTGAATGCAGAACGATATCGCATTCAGTTTTCAATAGAAAACAGAGACGAAGTGAAGCAAATTTTGAGCCAATGTAATAGCATGTTTAGTGATGAAAAGAGAGAGCTATTTTCACAAAAGGATTCTATTACGAGAGGACATTTCAGAAGAGGAGTTTCTTGAAAATTTTAGAAAAGATTATTATTAGGTAGGTGGAAAAGTGGTTAATATTATAATAGAACTTTCAAAATATATTATTATATTTTTGATGACTGCATATACATTTTCGTGCTTTTCTATCTTTGTACAAGAATACGAAGAGAGCGAAAGACACATTCTGATTCGTCAGAATATATTAATGTTTTTAATACATTTTATGGCTTATATGGTTATGTATTTAAAAACAGGAGAACAGAAACTAATTGTTTTTTACGGATGTCAGGTTGTATATTTTATTGCAGTAATCGTATTGTATCGGATTATCTATCCGAATGTATCCAGTTTGATTGTAAACAATATGTGTATGTTGATCAGTATTGGATTAATCATGATCACAAGACTGGAGTTTGCAGATGCAGTAAAACAGTTTATTTATGCAATTGTAGGTGCGGTGATTGGACTTGTTGTTCCGGTTATTATTCGTAAGATGAAGACATTGATAGATTGGACGTATATATATGCGGGTGTAGGATTTGCATTTTTGTGTCTTGTTGCAGTGTTTGCTGCAACTTCCGGAGGTGCGAAGTTAGGATTTACAATTGCTGGATTTGGAGTGCAGCCATCAGAATTTGTAAAAATATTGTTTGTGTTTTTTGTTGCAGCGAGTTTGCAAAAATCAACAGACTTTAAAAATGTTTTGATTACAACAGCAATTGCGGCAGCACACGTACTTATTTTAGTTTTATCAACAGATTTGGGAGCGGCACTGATTTTCTTTGTCGTATATCTGGTTATGCTGTATGTGGCAACAAGACAACCACTGTATGCAATAGCAGGAATTGGTGCAGGAAGTGTTGCAGCTATGCTGGGATATCGTTTGTTTGCACATATTAAAGTACGAGTATCTGTATGGAAGGATCCGTTCGCTTCATATAACGAGGGTGGTTATCAGGTAGCACAGTCGTTATTTGCAATCGGTACCGGCAGTTGGTTTGGAATGGGACTGATGCAGGGAAGTCCGGATTTGATACCGGTAGCAGAGTCTGACTTTATATTCGCAGCGATTGCCGAGGAGATGGGACTGATTTATGCGTTATGTCTGATTTTGATTTGTGTAAGCTGTTATGTTATGTTTTTAAATATTGCAATGGAAATTAGAAATCAATTTTATAAATTGGTTGCACTGGGATTGGGAACCTGCTACATTTTCCAGGTGTTTTTGATGATCGGAGGAGTAACGAAATTTATTCCTTCTACAGGAGTTACACTGCCATTGGTAAGTTATGGTGGAAGTTCCATGTTAAGTACAATGATTATGTTTGGTATCATACAAGGTTTGTACATAGTCAGAGAAGATGAAGTTGAAAAAAGAGAATTAAAAAGAGCAAGAAAAGAGAGAGTAGTAAGAAATGAAACGGGAAGAACGTCCAAAAAGAACAAAACAAAATTCGAAGAAGTCCCGAAACAAAGAATTCGCTAGAGTTACGTATATTTTTGTATTGTTGTTCCTTGCGTTGATGGGATATCTTGTTTATTTTAATCTTGTGCGTGCACAGAAAATTGTGAACAACCCACACAATGAACGACAGAATAATTTTGCACAACAGGTAGTCAGAGGCAATATCACAGACAAGGATGGAGTTGTGCTTGCAGAAACGCAAACGGATGAAGCGGGAAATGAATCGAGAGTGTATCCATATGGAGATGTATTTGCACATGTTATAGGGTATGATTCCAGTCTTGGAAAAACCGGATTGGAATCAGTAGAAAATTTCGAACTTTTAACATCGAATGCATTTTTCTTGGAGAAGATTAGAAATGAGTTTCAGGACACAAAAAATATCGGAGATACAGTTGTAACAACGTTGGATGCCCAGCTTCAACAAGCGGCATATGATGCACTTGCAGACAATAAAGGTGCGGTAGTTGTCTTGGAGCCAGCTACAGGAAAGATACTGGCAATGGTGTCAAAACCGACTTTTGATCCGAATCAGATTGAAACAGAGTGGGATTATTTGAATTCGGATAGTGATAATAGTCCGCTTTTAAATCGTGTGACGCAGGGGGCATATGCTCCGGGATCAACATTTAAAATTGTAACGGCGTTAGAGTTTATGAGAGAAAATCCAGATTATGCAAATTATACATATGATTGTCAGGGAGCTATTACTTGGGGAGATACTACAATTCATTGTTTTGCAAGTACTGTTCATGGGCTGGAAGATTTAAGAAGCTCTTTTGCAAATTCATGTAATTCCTCTTTTGCAAATATAGGGTTGTCATTAAATAAAACATCTTATAGACAAACAGCGGAGGAATTATTGTTTAATAAAAAACTTCCATCGGTATTGGATTATTCTAAGAGTTCTTTTGCAGTGGATGAGAATACCGGAGAAGCAGAGATAATGATGACAGCGATGGGGCAGGGGAATACTCTGGTCAGTCCTTATCACATGGCACTTATCACATCAGCAGTGGCGAATGGAGGAACACTGATGCGCCCATATCTGGTTGATAAAGTGACGAACCATACAGGTAATGAAATTAGTAAAAATGTACCAAAGAGCTATAAAAAGCTTATGACTTCAGATGAAGCGGCTCAGCTTAAAGAATATATGCGTGCGGTAGTAGAAGAAGGAACCGGAATGGATTTGAATTATGGCTCTTATACGGTTGCCGGAAAGACCGGAACAGCAGAGTACAGTATGGATGATGGTGAAAAAACCCATTCTTGGTTTGTTGGTTTTACCAATGTAGATAATCCAGAGTTGGTGATCAGTGTTATTATCGAAGGATATGATGGAAACAGTGGTGCAAAAGCAGTGCCGATAGCAAAGCAGATTTTGGATTCATATTATAACAGATAATGAAAGAGCAGGGAAAAGAATGCAGATTAGATGTTTTTGCGACTTATATGTTAGTGAACGATTTGAAAAAAAGAAGAATCAAGTGCTGAAAAAATTAATGGAAAGAAAATTTCAAACACCTTTTTACTTGATTACATTGGCACAGGGAGAACAGAATCATCTTGATATATATTCTTCTCTGCTGTTACAACAAGGAATTTATGATGATGAGACAATATTTATTGTTGGGATAGCCGAAGATTATACATCAGCAATGAGTCTTGTTGAATGTATCACACAGGACACAGTTGAAAAAACTGGTGGTGTAGAGATTAGGGCGTATATAGTAGAACAACAAAGAAGATTTGAAGAAAGCAGAGGGTGAAAAATGCTCCATGTAATCCTGTTTATATTAAAGTTAATAGGGTATCTGATACTGGGAATTATCGTGTTACTTGCTTTAATGCTTATTACAGTATTGTTATCACCATTTTGTTATCAGGCAAGAGGCAAATGTGATAAAGAAATAAAAAATCTTGATGTTCATGGGTCATTTACGTATCTGTTTCATCTGATTTCGGGAGAGATAAATTACAAAAAAGAGCAATTTACCTGGAAAATACGAATTGCCTGGATACAAAAAAGTAATATTGCCGAAACAACAGATGTAAAAAAAGAAAATGTAAAGAAGAGCGATGTACTACAATCAGATAATGATAAAATATTGACTGCTATGGAAGAAAAAGAGGGAGAACAACCAATCCACAAGCCGAAGGCTGTGGTGTCAGAAACAAAGGAAGAGCATGTGCAAGAAGAGACTACTTCAGAAAAAAAAGCTGAAATCAAGTCAAAAAAAGAAAAAAAATCAAGTCTTTATGAAAGAGTAGTCTCTAAATTGCGGACACTTAGGTGTACAGTTCAAAAGGTTTGTGATAAGATAAAATTACTTATTCAAAAAAAGAATATCTTAATGGCATTTATAACAGAAGAGACACACGTGGCAGCATTAAAAAAGCTTATTTGTGAATTAAAGAAATTGTTGAAAAAATATTGCCCCAAAAAAGTAGAGGGAGATATCCATTTTGGATTTGAAGAGCCTGATTTGACAGGGAAAGTTTTAGCAGTGCTGGGAATGATATATCCGTTGATTGGAGAATATTTAAATATCAGTCCGGATTTTGAAAAGTCTGTTTTGGATGGAAGATTATTTATAAAAGGAAAAATCAGAATCTCGAGTATCGTAAAGATGGCATGGAATCTTATTTGGACAAAAAATGTCAGAATAACAATTGGAGATATTAGGAAATTCAGTTTTGATGAAGGAGGAGTACAAAATGGCTGATACAAATAATTTTAAAGATACAGTAGGTGCTTTGTTTAAGGGGATGGATGGAGTAGTATCTTCAAAGACAGTAGTAGGAGAGGCAATTCATACAGATGGAGTGACAATACTTCCACTCTTAGATGTTTCATTTGGACTTGGTGCCGGTGCATTTGATAACGATAAGAAAGAAAGAACCGGTGGAGGTATTGGTGGAAAAATCACACCAAGTGCTGTGCTGGTAATTAAAGATGGAACAACACGATTGGTAAATATTAAGAATCAAGATACGATGACAAAATTGCTTGATATGGTACCTGGAATTTTAGATAAATTTACAACAAGAAAAGAAGACACTGTAACAGAAGAAGACGTTGCAGAAATGTTGGATGATGCAGAATAAAGACAGAAAGAACTGCATAAGCATAAATAAGAAGTGGATATGATAGATGGAATAGAATGAGACGAGTGATAGGGTTTGCATTTTTTTGTGCAGCAATAGGGATGGTAATCGCATGGATGATGCCAGAGACTTTGTTTTTTCGTATAATGCTGTTTCTTGGATTTATGATAGCGGGATATATATTATTCTGTAAATAAGAAACCAAAAAGGGTTATTGAACAGTAACCTGTTTGATCATATGCTTGACAGAAAAAAGAAAAGACTCAATATTCAAAGAGAATACTGAGTCTTTTTTAATCCGTGTCTGTAAAGCGGTCATTTACAATCCGCTCTGTCTGAAAACGATACTTAAATTAAGCACGTTCTACGCGTCCTGATTTCAGGCATGATGTACATACGTACATTCTTTTAGCTCCGCCTTCAGTCTGAACTCTAACAGACTTTACATTTGATTTCCACATTTTTGGTGATTTTCTATGAGAGTGACTTACGTTATTTCCGAAGTGAGCACCCTTTTCACAAATAGCACATTTAGCCATCACAAACACCTCCTAACAATTTGAAATAGTCTATAATTAGACTCACAACACTGATATTCTAGCAGAAAGCTGCAATGAATGCAAGCGTTTTTTTGAATTAGTGACATTTATTTTTAATTTTCTCGATATTTTTTAAAGAAAGATGGTTCACAGAATATAGTTTTCATGCTAATATAATCATATCTGTATTAAAAAGTATAGGTTTGAAATCCATTTGAAATTGGAGGTATATAGAAATGAAAGGTAGTATGAGTACAGATCTGGGGATTATTACAATCAACCCGGAAGTAATTGCGAAGTATGCAGGTTCCGTTGCAGTAGAATGCTTTGGAATTGTAGGTATGGCAGCTGTGAATATGAAAGACGGTCTTGTAAAATTATTAAAAAGAGAGAGTCTGACTCATGGGATTCAGATTGAGATTTCAGATGAGAACAGTTTAACTCTGAATTTTCATGTGATTGTTGCTTATGGTGTAAATATTCTGTCTGTGTCAGATAATTTGATGAATAATGTAAAATATAAAGTAGAAGAATTCACCGGTATGACAGTCGATAAAATTAACATCTTCGTTGAAGGTGTCAGAGTGATTGATTAAGGAGGATATTGATCGTGGCAACGAATTCGATAAATGCAGAGCTGCTTACAAAGATGTTTCTTGCAGGAGCAGCAAATCTGGAAGCTAAAAAAGAATATATTAATGAATTGAATGTATTCCCGGTTCCAGACGGAGATACAGGTACAAATATGACACTTACAATTATGTCAGCTGCAAAAGAAGTACAAGGTTTGGAGTCTGCAGATATGACAGCACTTGCGAAAGCAATTTCGTCTGGTTCATTAAGAGGAGCAAGAGGTAACTCAGGAGTTATTCTTTCCCAGCTTCTTCGTGGATTTACAAAAGAAATCAAAGAACATAAAGAAGTAGATGTGCAGGCATTGGCGTCAGCGTGTGAACGTGCAACAGCAACTGCTTATAAAGCGGTTATGAAGCCAAAAGAGGGAACAATTCTGACAGTGGCAAAAGGTGCATCAGAGAAAGCCCGTGAGATGGCTGAGACGACGAACGATTTGGAAGTATTCATTCCAGAAGTTATCGCATATGCAAAAGAAGTTCTTTCTAAAACACCTGAGATGCTTCCGGTATTAAAAGAAGCAGGAGTTGTGGATTCTGGCGGACAGGGTCTTCTTGAAGTACTGAATGGTGCATATGATGCTTTCCAAGGTAAAGAGATTGATTATAGTGCAATTGAATCCAGTGTGGGAACAACGATGGTTAAGCCGGATGCACAGGCACAGACAGATATCAAATTTGGATATTGTACAGAATTTATAATTATGACAGAAAAAGCATTTACAGAGAAAGATGAGCATGAATTTAAGGCTTTTCTGGAATCTATAGGTGATTCGATTGTATGTGTAGCGGATGAAGATATTGTTAAAATCCATGTGCATACGAATGATCCAGGACTTGCAATTCAGAGAGCTCTTACTTATGGACAGCTTTCGCGTATGAAGATTGATAATATGAGAGAAGAACATCAGGAAAAATTAATCCGTGATGCAGAAAAACTTGCAGCAGAGCAGGCAAAAAAAGAGCCACGTAAAGATGTGGGATTTATTGCTGTATCTATCGGTGAAGGAATGAATGAGATTTTCCGTGAGCTGGGAGTTGATTATATCATTGAAGGCGGTCAGACAATGAACCCAAGTACAGAAGATATGTTGACAGCAATTGATCAGGTCAATGCAGATCATATCTTTATTCTTCCGAATAATAAGAATATCATTCTTGCAGCAAACCAGGCACAAGCATTGACAGAGGATAAAGACATTATCGTAGTTCCAACAAAGACAGTTCCTCAAGGAATTACAGCAATCATTAACTATGTGCCTGAAGAGGACGCAAAGGCTAATGAAGAGATGATGAAAGAAGAAATCAAGAATGTTAAGACGGGTCAGGTGACATATGCGGTTCGTGATACACACATTGATGATAAAGAAATTCACGAAGGTGATATCATGGGTATCGGGGATGAAGGAATCCTTTCAGTAGGGCAGTCTGTAGAAGCAACAACAAAAGAGATGTTGTCCTTGATGGCAGATGAAGACAGTGAATTGATCAGTATTTATTATGGTCAAGATACTCAGGAAGAAGATGCAGAGAAACTTGCATCTGAAATTGAAGAATTATATCCAGATGCAGATGTAGATCTTCATTGTGGTGGACAGCCAATTTATTATTATGTGCTGTCAGTAGAATAAAAAGTAAGAGGGTTCTATAAAACAGAGACCAAAAGAGATTGAATAACAGATCGGTTTTCTATGTGAAGACTGATCTGTTTTAAAATATAAGGTGATATAAAAGATGAACGAGACAGCAAGGATCAGTACTCTGAAAGGAATTGGAGAGAAGACAGAAAAGATATTTCAAAAAGCAGGAATCTATACAATTGGAGATTTGATCAGATATTTCCCGAGAGGTTATGATGTGTATGAAGAGCCTGTGCCAATCAGTGAATTAGAAGAAGGAAAAACAATGACTGTTACCGGGAGTATTTATGGGAGAATCCAGGTTGGCGGAAGTCCTAAGATGCAGATTACAACAGTATATTTAAAAGATATTTCAGGAACACTAAAGGTTATATGGTTTCGCATGCCGTTTTTGCGAAATACATTGGCAAAAGCGGGGGCAATCACACTTCGAGGGCGTGTTATCCGAAAAAAAGAAGGGCTTGTAATGGAACATCCGGAAGTGTTTTGCCCTGCATCCAAATATGATCTGAAACAAGATACGCTTCAGCCGATTTATCCATTAGTTACCGGGCTTACCAATCACGCAGTGATGAAAGCAGTCAGGCAGGTGTTGGAAGAGTGTGATGTGGGAGAGGGAATCTTGCCAAAAGATATGGTGAGGGAATATCAGCTTTCTGATTATCGCCGGGCAATTTATGGAATTCATTTTCCAAAAGATAAAGAAGAATTTTATCATGCGAGAAAACGACTTGTCTTTGAGGAATTTATGTTGTTTATTCTTTCACTTCGTATGCTGAAAGAAAGCGAGGAACGTGTTTTAAATCCGTATTGTTTTCGCAAGCAACCGCAAATTGAGAAATTTTTAAACAGTCTGCCGTTTGAACTTACGGATGCACAAAAAACAGTCTGGAGAGAAATAAAAAATGATATGGCAGGAATCCATGTGATGTCGAGACTTGTGCAGGGGGATGTAGGTTCTGGAAAAACGATTGTTGCATTGCTTGCAATGATGTATACAGGACTAAATGGATATCAGGCTGCGATGATGGCACCAACAGAGGTTTTGGCAAGACAACATTTTGAAAACATCAATCATATGTTGCAGGAATATGAGATTTCATTGAAAGTGGGACTTTTGACGGGCTCTATGACAGCCAGACAAAAAAGAATGGTTTATGAAGCAGTTGAAGCAGGTGAAATTCAGTTGGTTATAGGCACACATGCATTAATCCAGGAAAAGGTGATTTACAAAAATCTGGCGCTGGTCGTGACAGATGAACAGCATCGTTTTGGAGTAAAACAGCGTGAAAGTTTGGCAAATAAAGGTGTAAGTCCACATATTCTTGTGATGAGTGCGACACCGATTCCAAGAACTCTGGCAATTATAGTGTATGGGGATTTAGATATTTCTGTAATAAACGAGCTCCCGAAAAATAGACTTCCGATAAAAAATTGTGTCGTTGATACGGGCTATCGCAATACAGCATATCGGTTTATAAAAAATCAGATAGCACAGGGAAGACAATGTTATGTGATTTGTCCTATGGTTGAAGAAAGTGAGACACTTGAAGTAGAAAATGTTACAGATTATACGGAAAATTTGCAGGAAATAATGGGTGTGAACATTAAGGTACAATGCCTTCATGGTAAAATGAAGCAGTCTCAGAAAGACGAGATTATGGAAGCATTTTCAAAAAATGAAATTCAAGTATTAGTCTCAACAACTGTAATTGAAGTCGGAATTGATGTGCCGAATTCGACAGTCATGCTGATTGAAAATGCAGAACGATTTGGACTTGCACAGTTACATCAGTTGCGCGGGCGAGTCGGAAGAGGAAAGTATCAATCGTATTGTATTTTTATGAGTGCGTCAAAATCCAAAGAGACAAAAGAACGCTTGGATATTTTGAATAAATCAAATGATGGATTTTTTATAGCGAGTGAAGACTTGAGGCTTAGAGGTCCCGGAGATTTATTCGGAATCAGGCAGAGCGGTATTCTTGATTTTAAGCTTGGGGATGTCTTTCAGGACTCGCAGGTGCTTCAACAGGCAAGTGAAGTTGCAAATCTGATTCTGGAAGAAGATCCACAACTTGAAAAAGAAAAATATGAATCTTTAAAACAACAAGTTCAAAAAATCATTCAGGGAGGAATGCTTGAGACAACATTGTAATAAAAAGATTTGAGTGTAGAAATTAAAATAGGAAAAATTCCCAGTGTAAAAGTTTGAATCCTTCATATACTATGAGTGTAACAACACAGTTACAACAAAAAACGTAACGAAAAGAGAGTTACAAAAAGACGCAAAAGGAGGAAACAAACATGGCAAATCGTTCATCAAACAGAGCAGCTGTGCCAGAAGCGAAAGGTGCATTAGACAAATTTAAATATGAGGTAGCAAGTGAACTTGGAGTTCCGTTGTCAGATGGATACAACGGAGATCTGACATCAAAACAGAATGGTTCTGTTGGCGGTTATATGGTTAAAAAGATGATCGAGCAGCAGGAAAAACAGATGGCAGGTAAATAACAACCATAGAAAATATGAAGAAAAGGCACTTAGGAATTGACCTAGGTGCTTTTTTCTGCTAAAATTCACCATGTTAGACAGGAGGAGTCTTATGAGAGTAATAGCAGGAAGTGCAAAACGATTACAATTAAAAACACTGGATGGGATGGAGACGAGACCGACGACGGATCGAATTAAAGAAACATTGTTTAATATGATATCCCCATATATTTATGATAGCATATTTTTAGATTTGTTCAGTGGAAGTGGAGGAATCGGGATAGAGGCGCTTAGCAGAGGTGCGAAAGAAGCGGTATTTGTGGAAAAGAATCCTCGTGCGATGGAATGTATTAAAGAAAATTTAAAATATACAAAATTAGATAAGAAAGCGATGACTATGACAAAGGATGTCATGACAGCGTTGTATCAATTGGAAGGTGAAAAAACCTTCGATTATATTTTCATGGATCCACCATATAATCAGGAACTGGAGAAGATGGTGCTATCTTATTTATCGAAATCAGAACTGGTTTATGAAGATACCGTAATTATCGTAGAAGCTTCATTAGATACAGAGTTTTCTTATCTGGAACAGATGGGATTTCGAATGATTAAAACAAAAGAATATAAAACAAACAAACATGTCTTTATAGAAAAAGAGGGGAAACAAGAAATATGTTAAGAGCAATATATCCGGGAAGCTTTGATCCGGTTACAAATGGACATCTGGACGTGATCAGAAGATCTAGTAAAATGGTTGACGAATTGATTGTCGGAGTGCTGAATAATAATGCTAAAATGCCGTTGTTTTCTGCCGAAGAACGTGTTAAAATGTTAAAGGAAGTGACAAAAGATATACCAAATGTTCGGATTTATCCTTTTGATGGCTTGTTGATTGATTTTGCTGCCAAGATGGAGGCAGGGGTTGTAATTCGTGGCTTGCGTGCAATCACAGATTTTGAATATGAGTTACAGATGTCCCAGACGAATCACAAACTGAATCCGGACGTTGAGACCATATTTTTGACGACTAGTATAGAATATTCATATTTAAGTTCTACAACTGTAAAAGAAATTGCTTCTTATGGTGGAGATATTACACAGTTTGTGCCGGAAGCGATAGTTGGAAAACTTGAACAGAAGATGAAAGAAAAAAGGAGAGTATAATCATGAGCAGTCGTATTGAACAGATTATTGAAGAGATTGAAGAGTACATAGACAGAGATTGTAAATATCAGCCATTGTCTACTACTAAAATTATTGTTAACAAAGAGCATTTAGATGAATTGTTAAGAGAGCTTCGTATGAAAACGCCAGACGAGATCAAACGTTATCAGAAGATTATCGCTAATCGAGATGCGATTCTGGCAGATGCACAGGCGAAAGCTGATGCTATGATCGAAGAAGCACAAGTACAGACAACAGAACTTGTAAGTGAACATGAGATTATGCAGCAGGCATATGCACAGGCAAACGAGATTGTAACACAGGCTACTGCACAGGCGCAGGAGATTGTTGACAATGCTACTTCTGATGCAAATGCAATCCGTATGGGAGCAATTCAGTATACGGATGACCTTCTTTCTAATGCTGAGAACATTATTGGACATACTTTGGACAGTTATTCTACAAAATATGATGGACTGATCAATTCATTGCAGGAGTGTTATGATGTAGTACGTTCAAATCGTGCAGAACTTGTACAGGATGATGGACTTGTTCCGGAAGATGTAGATGCATAGAAGTGCTCATAGTGATTTAAAATAGAAAGACAAGTATGAATTAAATTTTACAATAAAGCATACATAGAATACTGGCGGTCACTGCGGCTGCCAGTTTTTGTTTTGTATAGGAACATATGGACAGACCGGTATCATGAAGCATACAGTTAGTTTGGGCAACAGAGCAGAAACCGCCAAAGGCTGTAAGTCCTACACATAGAATATATCGTGTCTGGAATGAAAACGGAAGATTCGCAAGAAGTTTGAGTCCGTTTGTAATTTCAAGAGAAGAAAAGATTATCTGGAAAACAGGGGAACGGAATGGAATCTGCTGACAAAGTGTTAGTAAGACAGAAAAAAATATGATATATCCGCCTATTTTTACAAGTGATTCAAAGCTATCAAGAACTGCAAGGTCAAAGGCCTCTATAGACCAGACAGGTTTGTGGAATGAAAAATGCCTATTTAAAGGTGTAAAATGATAGTGTTTACGTTCGAAAATACTGATGAGGTATGATGAGAAAAATAAAATAAAGAGAGTAGGGAGCAAAAGTTTTTCTTTGTTTAATGTTTTAAGTACAAGATAATTCATAATAAAAGAAGGGCTTGTATTGTTACAGAAAGACAACAAATAACGCCCTTCTTCTTGTGAGATGAGCCCATCACGTACAAAGTCTGCAACTGTTTTCGCACCGAGAGGATAACCACACAAAAATCCAACCAGAATACAATAACTGGAAGGTTTGGATACACCGAATATATAAGAAATAAAACTGCCAAACATGTTTGTGATGTAGCAGATATTTTTTGTAGATAAAAGAAAAGTGCTTAATAAGAGAAACGGAAACAAAGTAGGAATAATAATATGAAACCAGAGCAAGAGTCCGTTTGAGGCTCCAAGTAAAACTGCTTTTGGAAAAATAAGCATAGATATAAACAAGATAACACTGGAAATACCAAGAAAAGTTTTTTGCATAAAGACTACTCCATTCGGATGACCTAAGAGAAAGTGGGTTGGTAAAGATATATGAAACAACTTGATTTTTTATGATTCCTGTGACACAATGAAGTATGATATGATTATTGTATATACTGTAAAAAACAGTGAAAATAAAGACATGAGGAATGCAATAGAATGATAAAATTACCGGAAAAATTTGAGAATAAAATGAAAGAATTACTGCAGGATGAATATGACAATTATTTGCAGTGTTATGATGAACCGCGCTATTATGGACTGCGTGTGAATACAAATAAAATATCAGTAGAAGATTTTTTGAAGATTGCGCCATGGTCATTAACACCGGTTCCATGGATACCAAATGGATTTTATTATGATGGAGATAAAATACAGCCATCGAAACATCCATATTATTTTGCCGGATTGTATTATCTTCAGGAGCCGAGTGCAATGACGCCTGCAAGCCGTATTCCGGTTGAACCAGGAGAACGTGTTCTGGATGTATGTGCTGCTCCCGGTGGAAAAGCTACAGAATTAGGAGCAAAATTAAAAGGAGAGGGTGTACTGATCGCCAATGATATCAGCAATTCAAGAGCAAGAGGGTTGCTCAAAAATCTGGAATTGTTTGGTATTGGAAATATGATGGTGATCAGTGAGGAACCGGGAAAACTTGTGGAATATTTTCCGGAGTATTTTGATAAAATACTGATTGATGCACCATGTTCCGGAGAGGGAATGTTCCGAAAAGATAAAAAGATGGTAAAAGCGTGGGAAGAGCATGGACCGGAATTCTTCTCTAAATTGCAAAGAAGTATCATTACACAGGCAGCAGCGATGTTGAAGCCGGGGGGAATGATATTATATTCAACTTGCACGTTTGATCCGTTGGAAAATGAGAAAACAGTAGAATACCTGCTAGAGACATGTCCTGAGTTTAAAATTTGTGAAATGGAGGGATATGAGGGCTTCTGTGAAGGAATTCCGAAATATGTTGAAGATCATAGTGAGGAATATCGTAAGACAGTTCGTATTTTTCCACATAAGATGCAAGGCGAAGGTCATTATCTTGCTTTAGTAAAAAAAGGTGATGACAATGCAGAAGGAAAAAATGAAAAACCAGCAAAACCAAAAGGCGGGGTGAAAAAACTTCCAGAAGAATTGGAACAGTTTTTAAAGGAGCTGTCATGGGATATTGATAAATCTCGATTGGATATTCGCGAAGAGCGTGTTTACTATATGCCAGAGAATCTTCCGATGTTAAAAGGAGTGCGTTTCCTTCGTTCAGGACTTTTGTTAGGAGAAGTGAAAAAGAACCGTTTTGAGCCGAGCCAGGCACTGGCAATGTGTTTAAAAAAGGAGGAATATCCACGCATATTAGATTTGCCGGTGTCGGACGACAGAGTAATAAAATATTTAAAAGGGGAAACACTGGATGTAGAAGATATTACTTCAAGGAAAGAAAAAGGGTGGTATCTTGTCTGCGTGGACGGTTATCCGTTAGGTTTTGGAAAACTTGCAAACCAGACGTTGAAGAATAAATATCTTCCGGGTTGGCGTTGGATGTCATAATAAGGAACACTTTTAAAGGCCGGTGTTAAGCATTTAAAGTAGGGGAGAAGAAAGATGAAAATTAGATTGGATAAGTATCTTGCTGATATGGGGAAAGGTACACGAAGTGAAGTAAAGAAAGCAATCAGTAAAGGACTTGTCCGGGTGAATAATGTGATTGTCAAGAAACCGGAAACAAAGTTGGATACAGATTCAGACCATGTTTTGTTTGACGGAGTTTTGGTGGGTTATGCACAGCATGAATATTATATGTTGAATAAACCGGCCGGTGTGATTTCAGCAACGGAAGATAAACGTGAAAAAACAGTAATAGATTTAATTATAGAAAGGAAGAGAAAAGATCTTTTCCCTGTCGGAAGACTTGATCGAGATACAGAAGGATTGTTGCTTATTTCAAATGATGGTGAACTTGCACATAGACTTTTGTCACCATCAAAGCATGTGGATAAAGTGTATTATGCAAAAATTGATGGGGAGGTAACAATTGAAGATGTAGAGGCATTTCAACAAGGGGTTGACATAGGGGAAGAAAAATTGACTCGTCCTGCAAAGCTTCGGGTTTTAAAATCAGGAACACAGTCAGAAATAGAGCTTACGATATGTGAAGGTAAGTTTCATCAAGTAAAGAGAATGTTTCAAGCAGTAGGAAAAGAAGTAGTATATTTGAAACGTCTTCAGATGGGAACATTGATTTTAGACGAATCATTGAAGCCAGGAGAATATCGTGAATTGACAGAACAGGAGATTGCAGATTTATGTTTTTACCAATAAGTAAAGAAGATATGAAGAGGAGAGGATGGAAGCAGGTAGACTTCGTATATGTAATTGGAGATGCCTATGTGGACCATCCTTCTTTTGGTCATGCAATTATAAGCAGAATATTGGAATCCAGGGGATATAAAGTGGGGATTATATCACAACCAGACTGGAAAGATAAAAATAGTGTAACGATTTTTGGAGAACCAAGACTTGGTTTCCTCGTATCGGCAGGAAATATGGATTCTATGGTAAACCATTATTCTGTTTCGAAAAAAAGAAGACCATCCGATGCGTATACACCAGGAGGGGTGATGGGAAAGCGACCAGACTATGCGGCGGTTGTATATGGCAATCTAATTCGTCAGACTTATAAGAATACACCAATCATTCTTGGCGGAATCGAGGCAAGTTTACGCCGATTGGCACATTATGATTATTGGTCAGATAAAGTAAAGCGTTCTGTTCTACTGGATTCAGGGGCAGATATGATTTCTTATGGAATGGGTGAGCGCTCTATTGTAGAGATTGCAGATGCATTGAATGCAGGAATTGAAATACAGGATCTTACGTATTTAGATGGAACTGTTGTAAAAGTGAAAGATCTCGATTCTATATATGATGCCGAGATTTTACCTGGTTTTGAAGAAATAAAGGAAAGTAAAGAAACTTATGCCAGAAGTTTCTATAAGCAATATTGTAATACAGATCCTTTCTCCGGGAAAAGATTGGTTGAACCATATAACGAACATTTATATGTGGTGCAGAATCCACCGGCAAAACCACTTACACAGATGGAAATGGATGATGTGTATGCACTGCCTTATATGAGAACCTTTCATCCGTCCTATAAAAAAGATGGTGGGATTCCGGCAGCAAAGGAGATACAATTTAGTCTGATCAGTAACAGAGGGTGTTTTGGAGGATGCAGCTTCTGTGCATTGACCTTTCATCAGGGGCGTATTATTCAGACACGTAGTAAAGAATCGCTAGTCCAGGAGGCAAAATTATGTATTCAGGAGCCAGAATTTAAAGGATATATTCACGATGTGGGAGGACCAACAGCGAATTTTAGACAACCTGCATGTAAAAAGCAATTAAAATATGGGGCATGTACAAATAAGCAATGTTTGTTTCCGGAACCATGTAAGAATTTAGTTGCAGATCATAAAGAATATATTGATATATTGCGTACATTGAGAAGTCTGCCAAAAGTGAAAAAGGTATTTATCCGTTCTGGTATTCGATTTGATTATTTGCTTGCGGATAAAGATCCGACATTTTTAAAAGAACTCTGCGAATATCATGTCAGCGGACAACTAAAAGTTGCTCCGGAGCATGTTTCAGATGCAGTATTGCAGAAGATGGGAAAACCGAAAAATTCAGTGTATGAGACATTTACAAAGAAATTTTATAAGATGAATGAACAGCTTGAAAAAAAACAATATCTCGTACCATATTTGATGTCTTCACACCCGGGTTCGACACTGAAAGAAGCGGTGGAACTTGCTGAGTATTGCAGAGATTTAGGCTATATGCCGGAACAGGTACAGGATTTTTATCCAACTCCATCAACAATATCTACATGTATGTATTATACAGGATTGGATCCAAGAACAATGGAAGCGGTTTATGTACCAAAGAATCCGCATGAAAAAGCAATGCAAAGAGCACTCATACAATATCGTAATCCGGCAAATTATAATCTTGTAAGAGAGGCACTAGTTAAGGCGGGGAGAACAGATCTGATTGGATTTGACGAACAGTGTCTGATACGGCCTAGACAATTTGCAAAAGAAAAGCAGGATGCGGCGCCAAAACGTAAAGGCACAAATGTACAAAAGAAAAAAGCAGGGACTCGTGTAAATTCAAAAAACAGAGTAGATACTAAAAACAACAGAGTACGCTCTGGAAAGCGGAACAAAACAGAGAAGAGACGATAGGAGGTTGAATATGAAAATAGCAATCGTTACAGGAGCTTCTTCTGGAATGGGAAGAGAATTTGCAAAACAAATTACACATTTCTATAAAAATTTAGATGAAATCTGGGTAATTGCCAGACGAAAAGAACGGCTGGAAGAATTAGAAAAAACATTGCCGGTACCAGTGAGAATATTTTGTGGGGATTTGCTTCATCCTCCGGTTTATCATGAATTAAGGGCAGCGTTAGAGGAAGAAAAGCCAGATATACGTATGCTGGTAAATGCGGCCGGATTCGGGAAAAGTGGGCTGGCAGAAGATATTTTAAAGGAAGATCAAAAAGTGCAATTAAAGATGATCGACCTGAATTGTATTGCGTTATCAAGAATGACATTTTTGTGTCTGGAATATATGAAAGAAGGAAGCAGGATTATTAACCTGGCTTCTGCGGCGGCGTTTTGTCCACAACCAGAGTTTGTTGTGTATGCTGCTACAAAATCCTATGTTTTGAGTTTTTCGAGAGGATTAAACCGAGAGCTGAGACCACGCAATATTTATGTAACGGCAGTATGTCCCGGACCTGTAGATACAGAGTTTTTTAAAGTATCAGGTGAACTGGAAAATGTGTTGAAAAAATTAACCCTTGTAAAAGCTTCAAATGTAGTCAAAAAAGCACTGCAGGATTCAAGAAAGAAAAAAGAAGTTTCAGTTTATGGAATAGCAATGAAATGTGCCTGGGCAGGAACAAAAGTGATTCCACATTCTGTGATATTAAAAGCAATGACGAGAAAGAAGTAAGGAGATAGTATTACAAATGAAGAAAAGAAAAAAAGGTTCTCCGGGATATCTGGATTATAAAAAAAGAATGGAGATTCTTCGCGCGGTGATTTATTTTTCAATCGTTGCAGCAATTATACTACTGGGGTACAGCCAGACTCATACTAAGAAGAATTTACTTACAGTGGTTGGAATTGTAGGATGTCTGCCGGCCTGTAAAGTATTGGTCGGGGTGATTACAAGGTGGCCGTATCATTCCATTGCTGCGGATAAGGCGAAAGAGATTACTCAGAAAGCATCTCTTCTTACTTTAGCATTTGATCTTGTCGTGACAAGTACAGAAAAAATCATGCCAATCGAGTGCGTTGTGATTTCAGGAAATAAAATATTTGGATATGTTTCCAATTCAAAAGTAGATTTGAATTATGCAGCGAAGCATATTAAAACAATTTTGAATCAAAATCAATATGAAGGATTAACAGTAAAATTGTTTGATCAGTATTCCGCATTTCTGGCAAGAGCAGAAGGCCTTAATAATATTCAGGCAATTGAGAAAAGTGATATGAAAGAGTATGAAGAGGGCATAAAAAATATTATTTTAAATATTTCTCTATAAAACAGATAAAGAAAAGGATATGTTATGCAAGAATTACATGTGACAGCGAATGAAGCAGGACAACGGTTGGATAAACTTTTGGCTAAATTTTTGAATCAGGCTCCAAAAAGTTTTCTATACAAAATGATGAGAAAAAAGAATATTGTCCTGAACGGAAAAAAATGTACAGGAAATGAGAAACTGAAACAAGGTGACAGTATAAAATTATTTTTTTCAGATGAGACAATAGAGAAGTTTTCAGCAGAAACTTATGTAACACCGAAGAAAGAAAAAATAAATATGCTTCCGATTATATATGAAGATGAACAGGTTTTGCTTATGAATAAACCAGTAGGTGTATTATCGCAGAAAGCAAAGGATTCCGATGTATCTGCAGTTGAGATATTGATAAATTATTTAATAGAAACAAACCAGCTTTCTAAAGAGCAGTTCAGAACCTTTCATCCATCCATTTGCAATCGTCTGGATCGGAATACAAGCGGAATTTTGGTGGCCGGAAAAACATTACCGGCACTTCAGGAGATGAATCGTTTCTTTAAAGAGCGTACAATTGCAAAATATTATCGGTGTCTTGTAAAAGGCAGAGTAATAAAAAACGAGGATTACATCAAAGGATATTTGGTAAAGGACCAGAAAACAAACAAGGTGAGTATAACAAAGAAAAAGACCGAAGAAGGTGTTCCAATAGAAACAGAATATTGTGTCATTCAGAGCAATGACGAAGTGAGTTTGCTGGAAGTGCATCTTATTACCGGAAAGACACATCAGATTCGAGCTCATCTTGCATCCATAGGACATCCTATTATTGGAGATTACAAATACGGGGATAAGCAGATCAATGAGATGTACCGACAAGAATATGGTCTAAAATCGCAGCTTTTACATGCATACCGTCTGGAAATGCCGTCATCGGATGGAAGTCTGGCATATTTAAATGATAAAAAATTTGTTGCCGAGCTTCCTGATAAATTTATTAAAATCTGTAAGGATAAGGGTGTGTTATAATGGGGACATGGAATTCCAGAGGACTTAGAGGATCTACACTGGAAGATTTGATAAACCGGACCAATGAGCAGTATGAAGAATTGGGACTTGCATTGATCCAGAAGATTCCAACACCAATTACTCCGGTACAGATAGATAAAGAACATCGGCATATCACACTGGCATATTTTGATAAAATCAGTACAGTAGATTATATCGGTGCAGTGCAGGGGATTCCCATCTGTTTTGATGCAAAAGAATGTAGTGCGGATACATTTCCGCTGCAGAATGTACACGAACATCAGATTTCTTTTATGGAAAAATATGAAAAGCAGGGAGGAATTTCATTTCTAATCATATATTATACGGCGAAAGATGTGCTGTATTATATGAGATTTGAAGAAATAAAAAAGTTTTGGGAGCGTGCAATGCATGGGGGACGAAAGAGCTTCCGGTTTGATGAGCTGGATTCCCAATATATTATTCAACAGAAAAACAGGGCGTTTATTCCGTATTTAAATTATGTTCAAAAGGATTTAGATACAAGGGATTGACATTCAGAAAGAAAATTCGTATAATAACGTAAGATTTTAGTGTTTTAGCACGATAAAGTGAAGGGGCAAAGAATTATGGAACAGAAATTACATACACCGGAAGGTGTCAGAGACATCTACAATTCAGAATGCAAGAAAAAACTGGCAGTTCAAGATAAACTACATCAGCTTTTGCATTTATACGGATATCAGGATATTCAGACACCTACATTTGAATATTTCGATGTATTCCGAAAAGAAATCGGTACAATTGATTCCAGAGAATTATATAAATTTTTTGATCGCGAGGGTAATACACTTGTACTTCGTCCGGATATGACACCATCTATTGCAAGGGCAGTTGCCACATTATTTGAAACAGACCGTGTGCCACTTCGTCTCTGTTATGTAGGTAATACATTTATCAATCGCACAAGCTATCAGGGAAGACTGAAAGAGAATACACAGCTTGGAGCTGAATTGATCGGAGATGATTCTATTGAAGCAGATGCAGAGATGATTGCGATGGTTGTAGATGGAATGAAACAGATAGGACTTTCTGAGTTTCAGGTGAGTATCGGACATGTTGATTTTTTGAAAAGTCTGATGGATGAGACAAAATTGTCGGAAGAAATTAAGGAAGAATTATATTCATTGATCTTGAATCGTAATTTCTTCGGAGTAGATGAAGTACTTACAGAAAATCATGTGAGCAAAAAAATCCGTGATGAATTTCAAGTGCTGCCTGAATTAATGGGTGGAGTAGAAGTGTTGAAAAAAGCATCTGCTGTAGCTACAGACAATAAAGCAAAAAAAGCAGTCGCACGTATGCTTAAAATTTACAAGATCCTTGCTTTTTATGGAGTGGAAGATCATATTACATTTGATATGAGCATGTGTGGTAATTATGGGTATTACACCGGGGTTGTATTTAAGGCATATACATATGGAACCGGAGATGCAGTTGTGAGTGGTGGACGTTATGATCATTTGATAGAAAAGTTTGGAAAGCAGACACCATCGATTGGATTTGCGATTATTATTGATGAGCTGATGAGTGCACTCAGCCGTCAGAAAATTGCAGTTGAAACAGAAAAGACAAATCTTATTGTATATACAGATACCACATTAAAATGGGCTGTTTCTCTTGCAAAAGAATTCCGTCTCAGAGGAAAATGTATGGAATTAATAAAAAGAGAGGAACTGGAATCGAAAGAAGTTTATGTGGAGTATGGAAGACAGATGCATGCAGTTAGTTTAATGTATCTGAATGAAAACAGAACGATTACAATGGTGAACCTGCGAAGCGGTAAAGAACGAGTAATTGATGTAGCAAAGAGGACAAAAACAGAATCAAATTAAGAAATAGAGGGAACACAGATGAGATATTTAACATTTGCTCTGACAAAAGGACGACTTGCAAAGAAAACATTAGAGATGTTAGAAAATCTTGGAATCACTTGTGAAGAAATGAAAGATAAGGATTCCAGAAAATTGATTTTTGTCAATGAAGAGTTGAAACTTAAGTTCTTCCTTGCAAAGGGACCGGATGTTCCGACTTATGTAGAATACGGAGCAGCCGATATCGGAGTGGTCGGAAAAGATACAATCGTGGAAGAAGGGCGAAAAGTACATGAAGTGCTGGATCTTGGCTTTGGAAAATGTAAGATGTGCGTATGTGGTTACGAAAGCGCACGGGAATTGTTGCAGCACCATGAGCTGATCCGTGTTGCCACAAAGTATCCTAATATTGCAAAGGATTATTTTTATAATAAAAAACATCAGACAGTTGAAATTGTAAAAATGAATGGTTCTATTGAACTGGCACCAATTGTTGGACTTTCTGAAGTAATTGTAGATATTGTTGAAACCGGAACTACGTTGAAAGAGAATGGTTTGGTCGTGTTAGAGGAAGTGTGCCCACTTTCTGCAAGAATGATCGTTAATCCGGTGAGCATGCGTATGGAGAATGAAAGAATTAATGAATTGATTACAAATTTACGTAATCTCTTACAGGAGGAGAAAAATGCGAATTGAGAAATTAGACGAAAATACGAAGAAAAATCTTCTGGAAGATCTTTTGAAACGTAGTCCGAACAGCTATGGTTCTTATGAAGCAAGTGTGCAGGAAATCCTGGATACAGTCAAAGAAAAAAGAGATGCTGCCTTATTTGAATATACTGAGAAATTTGATAAAGCAGTGATTAACGCACAGAATATTCAAGTGACTGAAGAAGAGATAAAGGAAGCTTATGAATGTGTAGATGAAGAGTTACTGAGAATCATAAGAAGGGCATTAAAAAATATTGAATCTTACCATGCAAAACAAATGCAGTATAGTTGGTTTGACAGCAAACCTGATGGAACAATACTTGGACAGAAAGTTACGGCTCTTCAACGTGTCGGAGTTTATGTTCCGGGTGGAAAGGCGGTTTATCCATCTTCTGTTTTGATGAATATTATGCCTGCAAAAGTTGCCGGAGTTGAGGAAATCATTATGGTGACACCTCCCGGAAAAGACGGAAAGGTAAATCCTACAACACTGGTTGCTGCAAAAGAAGCAGGAGCAACAGCAGTTTATAAGGTTGGTGGAGCACAGGCAATTGCAGCACTTGCGTATGGAACAGAGAGTATACCAAAGGTAGATAAGATTGTCGGACCAGGTAATATTTACGTCGCACTTGCAAAGAAAGCTGTATATGGACATGTAAGTATTGATTCTATTGCCGGACCAAGCGAGATTCTTGTTTTGGCAGATGAGACTGCAAATCCACGTTATGTCGCAGCAGATCTGCTCTCTCAGGCAGAACATGACGAACTGGCTTCTGCAATTCTTGTGACAACAAGTAGTGAACTTGCAGAAAAAGTATCAGCAGAGACGGACAAATTTATCCAGGAGTTATCCAGAGGTGAGATTATTCAGAAATCACTGGATAATTATGGACACATTTTAGTTGCAGATACAATGGAAGATGCAATTGATGCTGCAAATGAGATTGCATCAGAACATTTAGAGATTATGACAGCAAACCCATTTGATGTTATGACAAAGATTCGCAATGCCGGGGCTATTTTTATCGGAGAATATAGCAGCGAACCTTTGGGAGATTATTTCGCAGGACCAAATCATATCCTGCCTACAAATGGAACTGCAAAATTCTTCTCTCCATTGTCAGTGGATGATTTTTTAAAGAAATCCAGCATCATTTCTTATTCAAGAAATGCGTTAAGTGAGATTCATGAAGATATTGAAAAATTTGCAGAAGCAGAACAACTGACAGCACATGCAAATTCTATTAAAGTAAGATTTGAATAAAAGAGCTGATATTATTATTGTTAATAGAAATTAGTAGATAAGGAGATTATCTCAGTGGAAAAAAGAATCGGAAATTGTATAAGAAAAACAAAAGAAACAGATATTGCAATTACAATTAATTTAGATGGACAGGGAAAGAATCAAATTGATACAGGTATTCCGTTTTTTGATCATATGTTAAATGGATTCGCAAGACATGGACTGTTTGATCTGGATGTAAAGGTTGTTGGTGATCTTGAGGTGGATTGTCACCATACTGTAGAAGATACAGGTATTGTGTTAGGACAGGCAATCGCAGAAGCTTTGGGAGATAAAGCAGGCATCAAACGTTATGGTTCATTCCTGCTTCCAATGGATGAGACACTTGCACTTTGCGCAATTGACCTTTCAGGTCGTCCGTATCTGAATTTTCAGGCTGAATTTCCAACCGAGCATATTGGTGGATTAGACACTGAGATGATCAAAGAATTCTTTTATGCCGTAAGTTACAGTGCAGCCATGAATCTGCATTTGAAAATTATGGATGGCGGAAACAGTCATCATATGGCAGAGGCTTTATTCAAAGCATTCGGGAAAGCGTTAGATGCTGCAACTATGGAAGAGCCTCGTATGAAAGACGTCTGGTCTACAAAAGGCAGCTTATAGGTTACTGCTTGGAGGAATCCAATAACAGTAACACTTATAAAGGAGTGGTAACATAACATGAGTTATAAAAGACTGACCCCATGTATTTTGATCGATGGGGGTAAAGCAGTTCGCTGGTTTGATGACAAAACAGTGATTGCAGAAGACGTAGTAGAATTGGCAAGGCAGTATAGCGAGCATGGTGCGGATGAACTGCTTATATTTGATTTATCCAATTCAGATGAAGAGCACGATATGACGATCGATCTAATGAAAAAGATAAATCGCGTCATTGGAATTCCAATGGTGGTAGGCGGAAATATTTCCCGACAGGAAGATGTGAAAAAAATTCTATATGCGGGTGCAAAACGTGCAATGTTAAATATGTCAAAACCAATATCTGTAGAATTATTAAAAGAAGTGTCACAGCGGTTTGGCAAACATCGTATTGCTGTATCTATGAATGATTTTGATCAGTTGTTTAAGCACCAGCATCTGATTGATGAATCGGCCTCGGAATTAGTATTTATGCATCGTTTGGATCTTGCATCTGTAGAGAATATTACAGATATACCATGTGTTGTTGTGACAGACACAATGGAACAGGCAGAAATTGTGAAAATATTAAAGTCACAGGGTGTAAAGGGAGTATCTGGTAAATTTATCAGTCAGCAGGATATGGATTTCAATCAGTTTAAAAATGTCTGTTTAGAAGAAGGAATACAGATGACTTCTTTTGAGAGTATGATGGATTTTTCAGAATTAAAATTAAATTCAGATGGTTTAATCCCGGTTATTGTCCAGGATTATCAGACAAATGAAGTGCTGATGCTTGCATATATGGATAAGGAAGCATTTGAGCATACGATGATGACTGGGCGGATGACATATTTTAGCCGGAGCAGGAAGGCACAGTGGGTAAAAGGAGAAACTTCAGGACATTACCAGTATGTAAAATCGTTGACAGCAGATTGTGATAACGATACTCTTTTGGCAAGAGTGCATCAGATAGGAGCAGCATGTCATACTGGAAACAGAACTTGTTTCTTTAAGCCAATCGTAGGAAATGATGTCGAGCAAAAGAATCCTCTTCAGATTTTTGAGGCAGTATATAATACGATAGTGGACAGAAAGAAAAATCCAAAAGAAGGTTCCTATACGAATTATCTTTTTGATAAAGGGTTGGATAAAATTTTAAAGAAAGTTGGAGAAGAGGCAACAGAGATTGTAATCGCTGCAAAGAATCCAAATCAGGAAGAAGTCAAGTATGAAATTTCTGACTTCTTATATCATATGATGGTGCTGATGGTTGAACGCGGAATCACATGGGAAGATATTATAAAGGAACTTTCTGAAAGATAGAAAAACGATTTGTACAGATAGTTCTAGTGAACAAAAAAAAGACATAGTATGCAGTAGGGAATACGGTATACTATGTCTTTTTTGGAGGTGTTTTTATGCTCAGTGAAACAGAAGAACGCAGAAAACAATTATTACACCAGGTGAGAGGAGTAAAGCAATATCAGGGATGGGATATTCCGGCAATACATCCGAGATATAGAAATAGCTATCAATCACTTTACGCAAAAGAAGAACGAACAGAAAAAAGTACTTTTCAGCTGAGATGCGTCATTGCAATTATATGTTTTGCCGGATTTGTATGGATGAAACAAGAGGATGTGAAGATTATCAATGTAACTAGCACTCAGATTGTTAATCAGATTGGAAAAACGTTTTTATACAACTCTTTTATTGGACAGTAAAATATCAATTTGCTCAATCATAGTAAATTGGAAATAGAGGTTGCAAATTTTTCAACTAAAAGCTATGATTAAACAAGTGACTTTTACAAAAAATAAAAGGAGGACTTCATGAGAAAACTAGCATTAGATGATGAGATATTAATGAAAATCGAGAAGCCTGCCCGTTATATCGGAGGGGAAGTGAACTCGGTTATGAAAGATAAAGAGAATATAGATGTGCGCTTTGCCATGTGTTTTCCAGATGTATACGAAATTGGAATGTCACATCTGGGTATACAGATTTTGTATGATATGTTTAATCGAAGAGAAGATGTCTGGTGTGAACGTGTGTATTCTCCATGGACAGATCTTGATAAGATTATGAGAGAAGAACAGATTCCGTTATTCGCACTGGAATCTCAGGAACCTGTTAAAAATTTTGATTTTCTTGGAATTACGATTCAGTTTGAAATGTGTTACACAAATATTTTGCAGGTATTAGAATTGAGTCAGATTCCGCTTCATAGTACAGAACGAACAGAGGAAGATCCTATTGTGATTGGAGGCGGTCCGTGTGCTTACAATCCGGAACCACTTGCAGATTTCTTTGATTTATTTTATATAGGTGAGGGAGAAACAGTATATGATGAACTGTTAGATACATATAAAAAATGCAAGTCAGAAGGAAAGAGCAGAAAAGAATTTTTGGAAATGGCAGCCGGAATTGAAGGAATTTATGTGCCACAGTTCTATGAGCCGGAATATAACGAGGATGGGACTTTAAAAGCATTTCATAGAATAAATGAGCATGCGCCTGCAAAAGTGAGAAAACAGGTCGTTATGGATGTGACAGATACGACATATCCGATGAAGCCTGTTGTTCCATATATAAAAGCTACACAGGACAGAGTGGTTCTTGAAATCCAGCGTGGATGTATTAGAGGGTGTCGTTTCTGTCAGGCAGGTATGATTTACAGACCGGTTCGCGAACGTAATGTAGAGACATTAAAAGAATATGCAAGAACAATGTTAGATAGCACCGGACATGAAGAAATTTCACTGAGTTCGTTGAGCTCCAGTGATTATTCACAGCTAGAAGAACTGGTTAATTTCTTAATTGAGGAATTTCCGGGAAAAGGAATTAATATCTCACTTCCGTCTCTTCGAATTGATGCATTTTCATTAGATGTTATGAGCAAGGTTCAGGATATCCGAAAGAGCAGTCTGACATTTGCACCGGAGGCTGGTTCTCAACGAATGAGAAATGTTATCAATAAAGGACTGACAGAAGATGATATTATCAATGGTGCAGGACAGGCATTTGAAGGCGGTTGGACAAAAGTAAAGCTTTATTTTATGCTTGGTCTTCCAGGAGAGACGGAAGAAGATATGAAAGAAATTGCACATTTGTCAGAGAGAGTAGCAAGACGTTATTATGAGATTCCGAAAGAAGAACGTCATGGTAAATGCCAGATTACAGCAAGTTCTTCATTCTTTGTACCAAAGCCGTTTACGCCATTTCAGTGGGCACAAATGTGTACAGCAGAGGAATATATTGAACGTGCACATATAGTACGACATGAATTTCAGGAACAGTTGAACCGTAAGAGTTTGAAATACAACTGGCATGAAGCAGATTTAACTGTGTTGGAAGGTGTATTTGCAAGAGGTGATAGAAAAACAGCAAAAGTATTAGAGGAAGCGTATCGTTTAGGATGTCTGTATGATTCTTGGTCAGAAAGCTTTAACAATGAGTTATGGATGCAGGCTTTTGAGAATACCGGAATCGATCCGGCATTTTATAATTTACGTAAACGTGAGATGGATGAATTATTCCCTTGGGATTTCATTGATATAGGTGTGACGAGAAAGTTCTTAGAAAGAGAATGGAATCGTGCCATGAATGGAGAGGTAACACCGAACTGCCGTCAGCAGTGTTCAGGCTGCGGGGCAGCACAGTTTGGAGGAGGTGTCTGTTATGAAGGCAAGAATTAAATTTAAAAAATATGGTGCACTTCGTTTTATCGGACATCTGGATGTTATGCGCTATTTTCAGAAGGTTATGCGTCGCGCACAAATTCCAATTGCATTTACGGGAGGCTATAGTCCACATATGATCATGTCATTTGCAAGCCCGCTTGGAATCGGATTGACTAGTGAGGGTGAGTATTTTGACATTGAACTTACAGAGCCAATTGAAAGTGAAAAGGCTGTACGTCAGATGAATGAAGTTGGTGTAGAGGGAATTGAAGTACTTAGTTTTCGTCAGATTGCAGAAGAAAAGAAAGCCACCGGTATGGCAATCGTTGCAGCAGCAGATTATCTGGTAGGACTTAGAAAAGGAGTGTTTCCGGATAATTTAGAAGAACTGGTTCAAAATTTTATAGCTCAGGATCAGATTGAAGTTTTGAAACAAACGAAAAGAAGCGAAAAAGTCGTAGATATTCGACCGATGATCTATCAGATGAAAATGCAAAAAAATTGTTCGGATTGTTTCGAGAGTCCGACAGATACCCGTGTGGTTGCACTTCAACTTGCGGCAGGAAGTGTAGAAAATTTAAAACCTGATTTGGTTATGTCTGCATTTTTGAATTTTGCAGGAATCAAAGATTCCGATGTAACATGTGCATATCATCGAATGGAAATGTATGCAAATACAGCAGAAGAGGGACAACCGCGGAATCTGGTTTCCTTAGAGAACCTTGGAAAAGAAATTGTAGGAAAGTAGTGAAGAAGATGGAACGAAAAATTCTCATGACAAGAGAAGATGGAATTGTTTGGACATATTTTCAAGAGAATGATGAAATAATTGAAATTCATTGCAATGATATGGAGCAGACAGAGCAACAAACTCCTGTGCTGGGGAATATTTATATTGGTAAGGTGCAGAATATTGTAGCCAATATCGGAGCGGCTTTTATTGATATTGGAGGCGTAAACTGCTATTACGATATGAGTCAGGCTGAGACTGCACTATTTACAAATAAAATCGGAAAGAAACCATTGTGTATCGGAGATGAGCTTGTAGTTCAGATAAGCCGGGAGGCGGTAAAAACAAAGGCACCTACGGTGAGCAGTAATCTGAATTTTACAGGCAGATATGCAGTTTTGACATCGGGCAACACAAGAATCGGAGTATCTGCAAAGCTGGCAAAATCAGAACGTGAAGAGTACAGGCGAAAGCTTGGAGATCTTGCGAATGAAGAATATGGGATTATTGTGCGGACGAATGCAAAAGATGTTCCATTTGATATTGTTCTGGATGAGATTGAGCAGTTGAAGAGACGATATGAATCAATTAAAGAGCATGCAGTACATAGAACCTGTTATTCTTGCTTAGAGATGGCTATGCAGCCATATTTGTCAGGACTTAAAAATGTGTATACGAATGGTTTGTCAGAAATCCAGGTGGAATGCGAAGATTTGTATGAAGAAGTGCGGTCATATTTTGAAAAAGAACAGCCGGAATTATTAGAAATATTACATTTTTATGAAAATGATAAGCTGTCGCTTTCAAGTTTATATAATCTGCATACAATCAGAGACAGGGCAATGAATGAACGAGTTTGGCTTAAGCATGGCGGATATCTTGTGATACAGCCAACAGAGGCACTGACAGTAATTGATGTGAATTCAGGAAAATGTGTTTCGAAGAAAAAGACGCCGGAAACTTATTTGAAATTAAATCTGGAGGCAGCACAAGAGATTGCAAAACAGCTTCGACTTCGAAATATTTCCGGAATTATACTGGTTGACTTTATAAATATGGATGACGATGAATTGATGCAGCAGTTAATTAAAGAAATGCGTATCCTGTGTAGCAAGGATCCTGTTCAGACAACAGTGGTAGATGTAACAGAATTACAGCTTATGGAAATTACAAGAAAAAAAGTACGAAAACCATTATATGAATGTTGGAGAAAAAGATGAGTAAGAAAGAATTAAAAACCAACGCAATGCGTTTGTTAGACCGATTAAAAATACCATATGAATATGAAACTTATGAATGCGATGAATTTGTCAGTGGCGTGCAGACAGCAGAACAAATCGGGCTGCCACATGAACAGGTATATAAGACATTAGTTACAACCGGTAAGAGCGGAGAGCATTATGTTTTTGTGATCCCAATAGAAAAAGAATTAAATCTCAAAGAGGCAGCAAAGGCAGTACATGAAAAATCAGTTGAAATGCTGCATGTAAAAGACATTACTAAAGTGACCGGATATGTTCGCGGCGGATGTACTGCGATTGGCATGAAAAAGCAGTTTCCGACAGTGATAGACAGCTCAGCAAAGAGCCTGGAAGAAATCTACGTAAGTGGTGGAAAAATCGGAATGCAGTTAAAACTTGCACCCGAAAATTTGAAAAAAGCTGCAAATGCAGAGTTTGCAGATATTATTTTTCATTAAAAAGTGGATTTACAACTTTGAATTTAGCAGTTATAATGTTGAACTGCGGATGCACCTTGCATTCATGAAGAAGTAAACCAATGCTTCCGAACAGAACAGGATGATAAAGTGTTGTAAGTATGTATACAACAGTACGTTGGAGGATTGAAAATGAAAAAAGTAGTAAAATTTGGTGGAAGTTCACTGGCAAGCGCAGAACAGTTTAAGAAAGTCGGAAAGATTATTCGCGCGGATGAATCAAGAAAATTTGTGGTTCCGTCTGCACCAGGAAAAAGATTTTCAAATGATATAAAAGTAACAGACATGTTATACAGCTGTTATGGAGCGGCGATCCGAGAGAAAAAATTTGTAAATCAATTAGACGATATTCATGCACGATATCAGGAAATCATAGAAGGACTGAATCTGACATTATCTTTAGATAAAGAGTTTGAAACGATCCGTGAAGATTTCGGAAAGAAAATCGGCAGAGAGTATGCAGCGTCAAGAGGCGAATTTTTAAATGGTAAGATTATGGCAGCATATCTCGGATTTGAATTTGTTGATGCAGCAGAAGTAATCCGATTTAACGAAGATGGGACATTTGATGATGACACTACAAATGAATTGCTTGCAGAAAGACTGAAAGAATCAAAAGGGGCTGTAATCCCTGGATTCTACGGAGCAACTGAAGCTGGAAGAATTGTTACATTTTCAAGAGGCGGTTCTGATATTACAGGTTCACTTGTTGCACTGGCTGTTTCAGCAGATTTGTATGAGAACTGGACGGATGTATCAGGATGCTTGATCGCAGATCCAAGAATTGTAAAAAATCCAAAGCCAATTGATACAATTACATACAAAGAACTTAGAGAGTTGTCATATATGGGAGCAAGTGTATTACATGAAGATGCCATTTTCCCAGTAAGAAAAGTAGGAATCCCTATCAATATTCGTAATACAAACGCACCGGAAGATAAAGGTACGCTGATTGTAGAGGGAACATGCAGACAGCCTAAATATACAATTACAGGAATTGCAGGTACAGATGGTTTTGCTTCTGTAACAATTGAAAAAGCAATGATGAACTCAGAAATTGGATTTTGTCGTAAGGTACTGCAAGTGTTTGAAGATAATGATATTTCTATCGAACATATGCCATCAGGAATCGATACAATGACAATTTTTGTACACAAAGATGAATTTGAAGAGAAAGAACAGAAAGTACTTTCAGAGATTCATAAGGCGGTTAAACCAGATCACATTGAGTTAGAATCAGATTTGGCATTGATTGCAATTGTTGGACGTGGTATGCGTGCAACACGCGGAACAGCAGGTCGTATTTTCTCTGCATTGGCACATGCACATATCAATGTAAAGATGATCGATCAGGGTTCAAGCGAGCTTAACATCATCGTCGGTGTAAGACATGATGATTTTAAAAATGCAATTCGTGCTTTATATGAAATTTTCGTTGAAACACGAATTTAATACAATTAAGGTGGGATATTGAGAAATGAATATTTTGTTCTTTTTGAAGCCGAAGAATGACGTGGCATATATTTATGACTACTGTACACTTCGGCAGGTGTTGGAAACGATGGAATTTCACAAATATGCAAGTATTCCAATGCTGAATAAAGAAGGCGAATATGTTGGGACAATGACAGAAGGGGATCTTCTTTGGGGAATTAAGAACTATACTGATTTGAATGTAAAGAAATCAGAAACAATCTTTATTAAGGATTTTCCACGTAGAGCAGACTATGATGTAGTACGTGCAGATTCTGATATGGAAGATTTGATAAAGAAAGCAATGAATCAAAATTTTGTTCCGGTTGTAGATGACCAGAATAAATTCATAGGAATTATAACAAGAAAGAGCATCATCGAGTATTGTTTTGAAAATATGAAGCAGATGGAAGAAGCCAACTAAAAACGGAAGAACTTTTGATGAAAAAGCTAAAGAATTTTACAGAACGCTAGAAAAGAATTGACAGAGATTGTGAAAATAGTGTATATTAATATCGTTGTCACATAAGTGGCAACGATATATGCTGCCTTGGCGCAGTCGGTAGCGCGTCGCCTTGGTAAGGCGGAGGCCGGGGGTTCAAGTCCCCTAGGCAGCTTTGAACTTAGCCCCGGAAGCACTGATATATGCGGTGTTTCCGGGGCTTTTTGGAATTTGAAATAGAATTCGTAGGAAAATAATTAAATATATAGTAAAAAATACAGTGCGCAAGCTGTGTCAAAGCCTGAGCACTGTATCTTTTTTGTAGAAATTATTATAATTTTTCAGAATCTAAAATAATTGTAAACGGGCCATCGTTTATGAGAGAAATCTTCATGTCTGCACCAAAGCTTCCAGTTTGTACAATGCCAACTTGTTCCTTGCACTTGGAGATAATATATTCGTAGAGTGCGTTTGCTTTGTCGGGATTGCCGGCATCTATAAAACTCGGACGATTGCCTTTTTTACAATTTGCGTAAAGGGTAAATTGTGAAATTAAAAGAAGTTCTCCGTCGACATCTGCTAAGGATAGGTTTGTCTTTCCATTTTCATCTTCAAAAATACGAAGCCCGATTAATTTGCGGATTAATTTATCAGCAATTTCTTCCGTGTCTGATTCAGCTACACCAATTAAAACCATAAAGCCCTTTCCAATCTGTCCAATGACCGTACCATCAACAGAAACAGAAGATTCGGTAACTCTTTGTATTACAAATCTCATCTTAAATAAATCCTCCTTGGATAAAAATAAAGCGTTGAATTTATTTTATCGTGTGCTGTAAAAAAAGTCTATAAAAACATGAAACATTTTGTTGCAAAATATAATTTGTAAGTAAGTAAAATGCTAAGCGATTGTCCTAAAAATAAAAGGCTTTTGTAAGCCAGAAAGATATGGTGAGCATATGGAACATTTCGAACGAAACCAACTTATTCCTCTTCGTGATGCATTAAATTCTTTGATGAAATTTGTAAGGGAAATACCGAGTGTCGGAATTCCGCAATTTTATTGTTTTCTGGATTACATGAAGAACAACATTGAAATCTATTTATACGCCCCGATGGATGCAAATGAATGGGAAACGTTATTTTTGCGTTTAAAAGACATCTTGATCCGGGATTGGCGAGAAGCCAATCATAGCGTATGGGGAATTCCTGCTTTTGATTTATTGATAGGTGAACGTGAAAATAAAACAGAACTTTGTTTAGAATTCCTTCAATTAGTGTCGGTTATAGACGGGTTTTTCTGAAAATCATCTTGCTGTCATATCTGATTTATGGTAAAATCAATTGCAGATTTTACGATAGTAGGAGGCAACTATGGAGAACGAAACTGTTTCAAAAAACTTTATAGAACAGGAAATAGATAAAGACCTGGCGGAAGGTGTATATGATCATGTGTGTACACGATTCCCACCGGAGCCGAATGGATATTTGCATATTGGACATGCGAAATCTATTTTGCTGAACTATGGATTAGCGCAGGAATATGATGGGGAATTTCACATGCGTTTTGATGATACGAATCCGACAAAAGAGAAGATGGAATTCGTAGATTCGATCAAAGAAGATATCAAATGGCTAGGAGCTGACTGGAAGCAACATTTATATTTTGCATCAGATTATTTTGATCAGATGTATGATTGCGCAGTGAAATTGATAAAAAAAGGAAAAGCATATGTGTGTGATCTGACAGCGGAAGAGATCCGTCAGTATAGAGGAACTTTAACTGAAGCTGGAAAAGAAAGTCCATACCGCAACAGAAGTGTAGAAGAGAATCTTCAGTTGTTTGAAGAGATGCGTGATGGCAAGTATGAAGATGGAACAAAAGTACTTCGTGCTAAGATTGACATGGCATCACCAAATATTAACATGAGAGACCCTGTTATTTATCGTGTTGCACATATGACGCATCACAATACAGGAGATAAGTGGTGTATTTATCCGATGTACGATTTTGCACATCCAATTGAGGATGCAATCGAAGGAATCACACATTCTATTTGTACATTGGAGTTTGAAGATCACAGACCATTGTATGATTGGGTAGTAAGAGAATGTGAATTTACTATGCCGCCAAGACAGATTGAGTTTGCAAAATTATATCTGACAAATGTAGTGACTGGTAAGCGTTATATTAAGAAGCTGGTAGAAGACAAGATTGTAGATGGCTGGGATGATCCACGTCTTGTGTCCATTGCAGCACTTAGAAGAAGAGGATTCACACCGGAATCAATTAAGATGTTTATTGAAATGTGCGGAATTTCAAAGGCACAGAGTTCGGTTGATTATGCAATGTTAGAGTATTGTATCCGTGAAGATCTGAAGTTGAAAAAATCTCGAATGATGGCAGTATTAGATCCTATCAAACTTGTTATCGATAATTATCCAGAAGGACAGATTGAATATCTGGACGTACCTAACAATCTTGAAAATGAGGAGCTTGGAACAAGAAAAGTACCATTCTGCCGTGAACTTTATATTGAACGAGATGACTTTATGGAAGAACCACCGAAGAAATATTTCCGACTCTTTCCAGATAATGAAGTCCGCCTGATGTCAGCATATTTTGTTAAATGTGTTGGATATGAGAAGGATGAAGATGGTAATGTTACAGTTGTACATTGTACTTATGATCCGGAAACAAAGAGTGGAAGCGGCTTTACAGGAAGAAAAGTGAAAGGAACAATTCACTGGGTAGCAGCGCCAACAGCTCAAAAAGCAGAAGTGAGATTGTATGAGAATCTTGTTGATGAAGAGAAGGGTGTATATAACAAAGAAGATGGTTCTTTGAACTTGAATCCAAATTCATTGACAATTTTAAAAGAATGCTATGTAGAACCAAGTTTTCAGGATGCGAAAGCATATGATAGCTTCCAGTTTGTACGAACAGGTTACTTCTGTATTGATGCGAAGGATTCAACAACAGAGAATCTGGTGTTTAACCGCATTGTTTCATTGAAGAGTTCATTTAAACTTCCAAAGAAATAAGGTTTATGAATGAATTAACAATTAGCTTACAGCCAAAATCAGGCAAACCATTATATGAACAGATTTATTCATATATCAAAGAAGATATTCAGAACGGACGTATGAAGAGCAGCGAGAAACTGCCTTCAACAAGATCGTTGTGTAAATATTTAGAAGTAAGTAGAAGTACAGTGGAACTGGCATATGAACAATTACTTTCAGAAGGATATGTGAAGGCAGTACCTTATAAGGGATATTATGTAACAGATATTAAAGGATTATATCAAATTAAGAATAGTTCGAGAGAATATCAGGAGAAAGAACAGTCGCAAAAGAGACAGTATTTGTATGATTTTACTCCCAATGGGGTGGATTTAAGAGGATTCCCTTATAATGCATGGAGAAAATTATCAAAGGAATGTTTGGCAGACGATAAAGCTGAAATGTTTCGGCTGGGAAACCCGCAGGGGGAACTGGGATTGAGAAATGCGATATGCAATTATCTACATCAGGCGAGAGGTGTTAACTGCTCGCCTGATCAGATTATTGTAGGCGCAGGAAATGATTATCTATATATGGTTCTTACAACGGTAATGGGAAATCACCATAAAATTGCATTTGAGAATCCGACTTATAAACGAGACTATCAGTTGTTTTATAATTTGTCATACGAGACATGCACGGTAGATATAGACGAACAGGGGATGGATGTTTCAAAACTGGAGCAGTCGAATGCTGACATTGCATTTGTTATGCCATCGCATCAATATCCACTTGGAATTGTTATGCCGGTAAAACGCAGACTAGAGCTCCTTCAATGGGCAGAAAAGAAAGCAGACAGGTATATTATAGAGGATGATTATGACAGTGAATTCCGTTACAAGGGGAAACCTATCCCAGCATTACAAGGATATGATAATCATGAAAAAGTAATTTATGTGGGAACCTTTTCGAAATCTATAGCACCTGCAATACGTGTAAGTTATATTGTATTACCTCGCATATTACTTCAACAATATTGGGAAAAAAGCGGATTTTTAAATTCAACTGTTTCAAAAGTGGATCAGCTTATATTACAGAAATTTATTGAAGAAGGATATTATGAGCGGCATTTGAACAAGACAAGGGCCCTATACAAAGGGCGTCATGACAGATTGCTTGCATCATTAAAATGTCTCAGAACGCAGTTTGATATTTCAGGAGAAAATGCAGGAGTGCATTTGTTACTACATTGTAAGAATAAAATGTCGGAGACAGAGTTGATTCAAAGAGCAGCGGATAAAGACGTGAAAGTGTACGGATTGTCAGAATACTATGTTAAACAACAGATGCAAAAACAGGCTACGATTCTTCTTGGATATGCAAATATGCAGGAGAAAAGTATTGTTGAGGCAGTGCGATTGTTAAAAGAAGCATGGACAGAAAAAGACGCATAAAGTAAGTTCTTTTCTTACTTTATGCGTCTTTTTTCATAATTAAAGGTTTTCATCTCTTTTTAAAGAAACATATTCCCGTTCTTTTACTGGCTGAAGATCGTTGTCTAAATCAAAATCGTCTTCTTCAAAAATATCATCTTCTGTATGCTCATGTGAAAAGTACTTTTTGAAAGCATAAACGGAAATACCAATACCTATTCCGGCAAGCAGACATCTAGAAAGCAATTTTATAAATTTATTCATGGTTTTGATCCCCTTTCAATCAGAAATAATCTTGAATCTTAATGTATTTTAATACTTTTTGGGGTAAAATACAATTCTTTCTTGGATTTTCTGCATAAGAGAATTTGCCCAAGCTTAAAAATCGTGCTATAATATGCGGTATTATACAAGGCAGATGAACTTAACAGGAGGAGAATGATGAATCATCCAGCGGTGAAAAAAGCGAAAAATAAAATACTAGAAATTGTCTTCAGCCGTACAGCATTAGTTTTATTATTGATTTTACTACAACTGGGAGCAATGTTTGTACTGTCTACAATTCTGCGGGATTATGCGGTATATGTGTATTCATTAGAGCTGATTGCTCAGATCTTAATTGTCGTATATATCATAAATGATAAAACATGTCCGGAATTTACATGCACATGGATGCTATTGATTTTAATCTTTCCTGTATTTGGATGTTTGTTTTATGTTTATGTAAAACTTGAACTTGGAACGAGGATGTTTGGCAAACGGTTGTGTGATGTTCAGATGGAAACCTGGCCGTATATGAAACAACAAAAGGAAATTGTAGAAGAATTGCAGGTTAGTAAGCCAGCCAACGCAAATCTTGCCAGATATATGGCGAATCAGCTGCATTACCCAACATATCGCAATACAAAAGCAATGTATTTTAGTTGCGGAGAAGAAAAATTTCCGGAGCTTTTAAAACAGTTGAAAACGGCTCAAAAATATATTTTTTTAGAGTATTTTATTGTCGCGGAAGGATATATGTGGGAATCAATACTTGAGATTTTGAAGCAGAAAGTGGCAGAGGGCGTAGAAGTTCGTTTTATGTATGATGGTATGTGCAGCATTTCTCTGCTTCCATACAAATATCCAGAGGAAATCCAACGCTATGGTATTAAATGTAAAATGTTTAGTCCAATCCGACCGGTTTTGTCAACCGTACAGAATAACCGTGATCATCGTAAGATTTGTGTTATTGATGGAAAGGTAGGATTTACAGGCGGAATTAACCTTGCAGATGAGTATATAAATAAAAAAGAACGTTTTGGCTATTGGAAAGATACAGCTGTCATGCTTCAAGGTGATGCGGTGCAGAGTTTGACAATGATGTTTTTACAGATGTGGAATGCAACGGAGCTGCTTCCGGAACAGTATGAATCATATTTGACAGACATGTCAACAGAACTGAAAAGAGAATTAGGGTTTGTTATTCCATATGCAGACAGTCCATATGATCATGAAAATGTTGGTGAAGAAGTTTATTGCCATATTTTAAATCATGCCAAGAAATATGTGCATATTATGACGCCATATTTAATACTGGATCGCGAAATGCTGGATGCTTTATGCCGCGCTGCAAAAAGTGAAATCGATGTAAAAATTATTATGCCGCATATTCCGGATAAGTGGTATGCATTTGCGGTGGCAAAGACATACTATGAAGAACTTATCGAAGCCGGAGTGAAAATATATGAGTTTACGCCAGGTTTTGTACATGCAAAAATATTTGTGTCCGATGATGATACAGCAACAGTTGGAACGATTAACTTGGATTATCGTAGTTTGTTTCTTCATTTTGAGTGCGGGACATTTATTTATAATAATCCAATCGTACATGATGTGGAGGCAGATTTCCAAAAGACATTGACGCAATGCGAAAGGGTATCAGTTGCAGATGTTAAAAAAATAAGTCCGTTTATGTTTATTTGTGGACGAGTATTGCGGTTAATTGCACCATTAATGTAAAAACCAGCAAAATTTCGTAAAAAAGATTTTACTTTGTTTGAAAAATATAGTATAATTCATTAGGTGGCTCATTAATAAGAGTACCTAATAAGAATTAAAAAGTTCAAATACGCAGGAGGATTTGATATGGTTAAAGCAGTGGTTGGAGCGAACTGGGGCGATGAAGGAAAAGGTAAGATTACCGATATGCTCGGAAAAGAATCAGATATTATCGTTCGTTTTCAGGGAGGAGCTAATGCAGGACATACAATCGTGAATGATTATGGAAAGTTTGCTCTGCATACTCTGCCTTCAGGTGTGTTTTATGATCATACAACAAGTATTATTGGTAATGGAGTAGCATTAGATATTCCAAAATTATTTGGAGAGATTCAGTCTATAGTAGAAAAAGGAGTTCCGGCTCCAAAGATTCTTGTATCAGATCGTGCACAGATTGTGATGTCTTATCATAAACTGTTTGATGCTTATGAGGAAGAACGTCTGGCAGGAAAATCATTTGGATCTACAAAATCAGGAATCGCACCTTTTTATTCAGATAAGTATGCTAAGATTGGTTTTCAGGTAAGCGAATTGTTTGATGATGATTTGCTTAAAGAAAAAGTTGTTCGAATCGCAGAACAGAAAAATGTATTGTTGGAGCACTTATATCATAAACCATTATTGAATCCAGATGATTTATATAACGAATTGATGGAATATAAGAAAATGGTAGAACCATATGTATGTAATGTATCGTTGTTCCTTCATAATGCAATTAAAGAAGGAAAGAATATTCTTCTTGAAGGACAGTTGGGATCATTGAAAGATCCAGATCATGGAATTTACCCAATGGTTACATCATCTTCTACACTGGCTGCATATGGTGCAATCGGTGCAGGAATTCCACCATATGAAATTAAACAGATTATCACTGTATGTAAAGCATATTCGAGTGCTGTAGGAGCAGGTGCTTTTGTAAGTGAGATTTTTGGTGATGAAGCAGATGAATTGAGAAAACGCGGCGGAGATGGCGGTGAATTTGGAGCTACTACAGGTCGTCCAAGACGTATGGGATGGTTTGACTGTGTTGCTTCTAAATATGGATGCAGAATGCAGGGAGCAACAGATGTTGCATTTACAGTTTTAGATGTACTTGGATATCTTGAAGAGATTCCGGTTTGCGTTGGATATGAGATTAACGGAGAAGTGACGACAGAATTTCCTGTAACACATTTGCTTGAGAAAGCAAAACCAGTATACAAAGTGCTTCCAGGCTGGAAAGAAGATATTCGTGGTATCAAAAAATATGAGGACCTTCCGGAAAACTGCCGTAAATACATTGAATTTATTGAGGAGCAGATTGGATATCCAATCACTATGGTCAGCAACGGACCAGGACGAGATGATATTATTTATAGAAATAAATAAGAATGCAAAAAGTGTCAGAAGTTTTTCTGGCACTTTTTTTGCGGGAAAATGTGCGTTAATATTCTTATAAAAAATAATTTCCGGCATATTTTTATTGTTCGGCTAATATAATGATAGAGCTGAAGTAAAAAGGAGGAGATGTTGATATGCAGCAAAACAGCATGAAAATTAAACAAAAACAAAAAGTCATTTCAACAGAAGAATATTTAATGAAAAAGGGATTGCTTTACCAAAATCGGTCGGAAGAGCAAATAAAATCCATAACAATACCTCAAAACTGTATTGTTATGGAATTAGAAATGTTATATGTGTAAAAAAATTATTTTTCAGGAGAATCATCGGAATGCTTTGCTAAACGATAAATTAGAATATAAGCATATAATAAAACCGGTAAGATAATTGTGGAAGCAATAGCTGCTTTTAATAAATCTGATGTATAAGCTGAGTCAATCAGTGCCAATATTAAGGTGCAGATATAAAGTCCCGCTAAGAGGATGGCACCTATCAGAGCAAATATCCGAGTTAATTTGTGCATAGAATCAATCCTTTCTAAAAAGTACTGTAAGCATTATAGCTGAATTATTAAGAAAATACAAACAATTTCTGGGTATTATGAAGAATGTTTAAACGATAAAAGAAATATTTTAGTTGCAAATCATTGTGAATTGACATAGAATATTAAAAGACGAGTTATTACTTAGATAAAGGAGTTAAATACGATGAGCGATAAAAGTTTATTAGAACAGTGGAGAGCTACTGCATATGATCAGAGCTTAAGCAAAACAGAATTAGAAAATTTCTGGAGTAAATATTTTACAATTGAGAAAGATATTTATGTAGAACTTTTAAAGAATCCAGACGAAGAGGTTCGTGGAACTTTAAAAGAAGTGGCAGCAAAATATGGACAGGATGTTATGACAATGGTTGGATTCTTGGATGGAATCAATGACAGCTTAAAAGTTGCCAATCCAATTGAGACAATGACAGAAGACACTGAAATTAATTTAGTATTCGATAAAGAATTACTTTATAAGAATATGATTGATGCAAAAGCAGACTGGCTGTATGGATTGCCACAGTGGGATGATATTTTTGATGAAGAAACAAAGAAACGTCTTTACAGAGAACAAAAACAGTCAGGAACAATCCGTAAAGAGAAAAAAATCGGAAGAAATGATCCATGTCCATGTGGAAGTGGAAAAAAATATAAAAAATGTTGTGGACGTAATATCTAATTGTGCATAATATGATGTGAATTAAGACATAATAAGAGGGAGTTCAAAAAAAGGAGGAACTTTTATTATGCCAGATTTAAGATGTACCGTACAGACATGTGTACACAATCAGAAATTTTTATGTGACCTGGATAGCATTGAAGTTGGAGGTCATGATGCCAGAACAACAAGTGAAACTTGTTGCGACAGTTTTCAGGAACGGACAGGAGATTCATATTCCAATTCCAGCATGACAGGTCAGGCTTCAGATTTGACAAAGATTGACTGTAAGGCAACAGAGTGTATGTATAACGAACATTATGCCTGCCATGCAGGGAAAATCAGCGTAGAAGGAAGTAATGCATGTGATTGTGATGGAACAGAATGTGCGACATTTACATGCGATTGCTAAAACGATAAGTATGATTAATCCAGGAAGAAATTCCTGGATTTTTTATTGCACAGAAAATTCTATTTCTTAGTATTTGACATATTTGGTGTTATACTGTTGTTGACGTAATATCTTTGCCGCGTTATAATCTTCTTAATGCATAAAAATAAAGATTTCATGAAAGAAAGGGTGACAATACGCTATGGATCAGTCAGCTGAGAAAGATAAAGATGTCACAAAAAAAGACGATAAAGTGAAAGAAAAAGAAAAGAAAAAGTCTGTTGAGAACAGCGGGTATTATATTAATAGACCTAAATTTGGAAACAATGGACCTTCAAAATTGAAACAACAATTTAGTCAGGGTCTAACCCTACTGTTGGTAGTTATAGTCTGCCTTTTGATTTATTTTGCACTTTTACGATTGGAAAGGATTTCAAATGTTATTTATCTTGTTTTGGGAATACTTAAGCCTATAATATATGGGTTTGCGATTGCGTATCTTTTAAACCCAATTGTAAAAAAAGTAGATGAATATTTGATTCCACATATCAATAAACATTTTCCAAATAGTAAAAAAGCAGCGCAGATTTCAAGAGGTACAGGTATATTTGTTGCGGTTGTTTTGTTGATTTCAATTATTACAGCACTGTGCAATATGATGCTTCCGGAATTATATAAGAGTATTTGGAACATGGTGTCCACAGTTCCGAGCCAGTTGAATACAGCAGTTGATCAAATTACAAAGATGATGTCAAAAGATACTACTACCGGACAGCTTTTTACAAATGTACTCATGCAGGCGACGGATTTTATTCAAAATTGGATGAAGACAGATTTATTAGAACAAGTTAATGTTGTAATGTCTAACCTGACAGTTGGAGTGATTAATGTTGTAAAAGAATTGTTTAACGGAATTATTGGAATCATTATCTCTGTTTATGTGCTTTGGGGAAAAGAAGTATTTTCCCAGCAGGCAAAAAAGATAGTTTACGCGATTTTCAAACCAAATTCTGCGAATATGATCTTGCATCTGACGATTAAAAGCAATGAAATCTTTGGCGGGTTTATTATCGGGAAGATCATTGACTCTGTTATTATTGGAATATTGTGCTTTATTGGTCTAAGTATATTAAAGATGCCATACACATTACTTGTCAGTGTGATTGTAGGTGTTACAAATGTAATTCCGTTTTTTGGTCCATATATAGGGGCGATACCGAGTGCGATTTTGATCACTCTTTCAAATCCGATAAAGGGTCTGTACTTTTTACTTTTTATTTTGATTTTACAACAGATAGATGGAAATATTATCGGACCTAAAATTATCGGAAATTCGACAGGTCTGTCGGCTTTTTGGGTTGTGTTTTCGATTTTGTTAGGAGGAGGTTTGTTTGGAATACCAGGAATGATTCTTGGTGTGCCTACATTTGCAGTATTGTCTTATATTGTGACAATGCTTATAAACCATAATCTGGAGAAAAAGAATCTGCCGATAGAGGCATCGTGTTATGATGAGTTGAGTTATGTGGACACAGACGGGACATACGTTCATTCTGACAGAAATGAATTTAAAAAATATAAAGGGGAATAGAAATGCCAATTCGAGTACAAAATGATTTACCGGTAAAAGAAATACTGGAACAAGAAAATATATTTGTAATGGATGAATATCGTGCGGCACATCAGCAGATACGTCCAATCAGCATCGGACTTTTGAATCTGATGCCATTAAAGGAGGATACGGAACTTCAGATACTGCGGTCGTTGTCTAATACACCGTTGCAGGTTGACGTGACATTTGTGAGAGTTAGCAGCCATGTTTCTAAAAATACTTCAACCAGTCATATTTATAAATTTTATGAGTCGTTTGAAAGTATTAAGAATAAAAAATTTGATGGATTTATTATTACAGGGGCACCGGTAGAGCAGATGCCGTTTGAAGAGGTTGACTACTGGGAAGAATTAAAAGAAATTATGGAGTGGACGAAAACAAATGTCACATCAACACTTCATTTATGTTGGGGAGCACAGGCTGGAATTTATTATCACTATGGGATTGATAAGGTGATGTTATCGGAAAAGAAGTTTGGTGTGTTTCCACATCATGTACGTGATCGTAAGATTCCGCTGGTACGTGGGTTTGATGATATATTTTATGCACCACATTCCAGACATACTGAGGTTCCTTTAAAAGAACTGGAGGCCGATGACCGTATTAGAATCCTTGCTGATTCAGATGAGGCAGGTGTTTTCTTGTGTATGGCAGAAGAGGGAAAACAGGTTTTTGTTATGGGACATCCTGAATATGATCGTATGACATTGGATACAGAGTATAAGCGAGACTGTGCAAAAGGATTGGATATCCAGATACCAATCAACTATTATCCGGATAATAATCCGGACAATAAACCAAATTTGCTGTGGAGATCGCACGCAAATACTTTATATAGTAACTGGCTGAATTATTACGTATATCAGGTGACTCCATATAATCTGTACGGAGCACCGGATTTTAGCTAAGAGTGTATAAAAACAAGATAAGAGTATTATGAGGAAAATATAATGGAAGATACATATTTTTCAGATAAGGTAAATGCATTAAAAACAGGTGTATTTGCCACACTGAATCAAAAGAAAACAGAACTTATCCAGAGAGGAAGAAAAGTGTATAACTTATCGGTCGGAACACCTGATTTTCCACCGGCACCGCATATTATGAAAGCAATGGAGGATGCATGCAAGAATCCGGAGAATTATAAATATTCATTGGAAGACAGGCCGGAATTGTTAGAGGCACTTCAATTTCATTATAAACGTCGTTTTAATGTGAATGTTGAAAAAGATGAAATTACTTCAGTAAATGGTTCACAAGAAGGCATGGCACATACAGGAATGGTTTTGTGTAATCCGGGAGATACAATCCTTGTGCCAAATCCAGGGTATCCATTGTTTGAAACAAGTGGAATGATGGCTGATGCAAAGATAGAGTATTATCCAATTAAAGAGGAAAATGGGTATCTGCCAGACTTGGATGCAATACCGGAAGAGATACTTGCGCGGACAAAATATATGATTGTATCTTATCCGTTAAATCCGGTATGTGTATGTGCGCCGGATGAATTTTATGAACGCCTAATAATATTTGCAAAAGAGCATGACATTATTATCATTCATGATAATGCTTATTCCGATATTATTTATACACGAAAACAAGGACGCTCCTTTTTATCGTTTGATGGTGCAAAAGAGGTGGGAGTTGAGTTTTATTCCTTGTCAAAGTCTTTTAATCTGACAGGAGCAAGAATCTCTTTTGTGGTAGGAAATAAGCAGATTATAAATAAATTAAAGGTTTTTCGTTCACAGATAGATTATGGAGTGTTTCTTCCTGTTCAATATGCAGCAATTGCGGCATTGACAGGACCGCTTGATGTGGTAGAAGAACAACGTCAGGAGTATGAAAAGCGAAATAAAATGCTTTGTGGTGGTTTACGCTCAATTGGGTGGGATGTACCGGATAGCCAAGGCACGATGTTTGTGTGGGCAAAAATTCCGGGAAAATATAAATCATCTGTTGAATTTTGCCTGGATTTAATGGAAAAAACAGGCGTTATTGTTACACCTGGAAATGCTTTTGGCAGTAGAGGGGAAGGTTATGTGAGAATGGCTTTGGTAGTTGGCGAAGAAACGATTTCAGAGTTGTTATCAGTGTTGGAAGAATCAAATATATTTTCAAAATAGATACAAAATATTTACAAGAAAAATATTTAATACGTTAGATGGGAGAATGGCAGTATGCAGCGAATTGCAAAATTTCATAAAGTAAGTGAAGAAAGATTCGTAAATGACTGGAAGGATACTTTTGAGGAAACAAGTGAAGCAGAGATTAAAAAAATCTATGAGGATATCTCGTTACCTAAAAGAGCAACTGCAGGTTCGGCAGGATACGATTTCTACGCACCGATGGATATTTGTCTTCAGCCAGGCGAGACAATAAAGATTCCAACAGGCGTTCGAGTTGAGATGGAACCAAATTGGGTTTTGAAATGTTATCCTAGAAGTGGACTTGGATTCAAATTCCGTTTACAGTTAAATAATACGGTTGGCATTATCGATAGTGATTATTTTTATTCGGATAATGAAGGACATATTTTTGCAAAGCTTACGAATGATACAAATGAAGGTAAGACAGTACAGATTTCAGCGGGAAATGGTTTTATGCAGGGGATATTTGTTGAATATGGAATTACAGTAGATGATGATGTAACAGATATTCGAAATGGTGGATTTGGAAGTACTACAAAATAGAAAATAGATCGACTGTTGCAAAAATGGTGATGCAACAGTCGATTTTTTAATTTTTATTGATTTTTATATAGCTTCTTCCGGTGATCGTGCGATTGAAAATAAGAAAACATGCGACGATGATACAACCGATAACAAAACCTATAATATTAAAACAAGCTGTCATAATTAAAAGAATTAAACGCATGAATTTTAATGCATAACCAAGTTCGTAATTGGGCTGGGTGTAGTCTGCTACAGCAACAAAAGCCATGTATAGCATTACTTCGGAATTAAACCAGCCGGATTGTACTGAAAATTCTCCCATTACGATACCGGCAATCACACTAAGCGGAGTACTTAGCATACTGGGTGTATTTAAGGCTGCAAGCCGTAAACCATCAATCGATAATTCTAAGATTAAAAATTGATAAAAGAGGGCAATGTTTACAGTATCTTGTACCACAACAAAGGAAAAAATATCAGGGAGCAATTCTAAATTTTGCATAAATAACAAAAATACCGGAGTTAAAAATACAGTTCCAAAAGAAATCAATGCACGTGAAAATTTCAGATAGATACCGGTAATTTTTGGAAAATAGTAATCATTTGCTTCTTCTACCATATCAAAGACGGAAGTTGGCAAAATCATTGCCGAAGGAGAATTGTCGACTAGAATTACAACTTTTCCTTCTAAAATACAGGCGGCAGCAGTATCAGGGCGTTCAGAGAACTTAAATTTGGGAAAAGGGTTAAACCATTTCCGTCTGAACATTGCTTCAGCAAGGCTTTGCTGATTCATGCGAAGATCATCTACTTGCATATTTTGGAGGATGTTTTTGATTTCTTCAAGTAAGGGCTGGTTAACCCGGTCTTTCATATAGCAAATTGCGATATCTGTTCGAGAAGTCTGACCACCCTCTGTAATTTCCATAATAAGGTGGGGATCACGGATTCTTCTTCGAATTAAAGCTGTGTTAAATACAATTGTTTCAACAAAACCATCACGTGAGCCACGAAGAGATTTGTCCTTTTCTGGTTCGTCAACATTTCTAGAAGGGTATGTTCTGCAATCAATTGCAAAGCAGAAAGAATATCCTTCTATAAATAAACATGTTATTCCTGAAAGAACATCTCTTATAATTTCATCGTAATCCTGTATGATGTCTATTTCTGCGTGTGGAATAAAGCATTCTGCAAATAATGTGGCATCAGAGGGGAGTTCATCTGGTTTTAATTTGTATAAAGAATCCAGTATTTTTAACAGAGTTTCATCTTTGGTAAAACCATCAATAAAATAGAAGACTGCTTGTTTGTCTGCGATTTTGATACTGCGGCGGATTATATCAAAACTTTCATGGATTGGAAGCGTTGTATCCATGTATTTAATGTTTTCATAAAACGATGAAGTCATTTGTCCTTGAAATTTAGTAATCATAATATAAGCCTCTTTCTTTTGATTCATTACAATAACTATAGAATCCCCTCAGCAAAAAGAATTATTCGTTGTCTTTACATTTTGTAAAAGGTCTGCTATGCTTTACGAGAAGGATATTAAGAAATATTAAAAATCATGCTAAAAAAATAATTTATATATTGACATTTGGGGTGAAGTGTGATAAATTAATATCTGCATGAGGCAAAAGAAAGAAGAGTATCCACTCTCACCATAGCACAAGTAAGTGACTACTGGTTTGATATTGATGATTTTATCTTTTGAAAGATAGATGTATTGATTCGGGTGGAGCAGATTCACTCGATTTTTTTGTTTCAAAAATATGTTTCGCAAACAAACAACCTAAAGGAAATTCATTTGACGGAGGTATACGACAATTAGCGATTTAATGATTAACGAACAGATTAGAGACAGAGAGGTTCGTCTGATTAGTGAAGACGGAGAACAGCTGGGAGTCATGTCAGCAAGAGAAGCTTTTAAGCTTGCACAGGAAGCAGAACTTGACCTTGTCAAGATTGCACCAACAGCAAAGCCACCGGTATGTAAGATTATCGATTATGGAAAATACAAATATGAGCTGACAAGAAAAGAAAAAGAAGCAAAGAAAAAACAGAAGACTGTTGAAGTTAAAGAAGTGCGTTTGTCACCGAATATCGATACAAATGATTTGAATACAAAGGTGAATAATGCGAAGAAATTCATCACAAAAGGAAATAAAGTAAAGGTTACACTTCGTTTCCGAGGAAGAGAAATGGCACATGTACAGCAGAGCAAGCATATTCTTGATGATTTTGCAGCTATGCTTGAGGATGTAGCAACAGTCGAGAAGCCGGCAAAGATGGAAGGCCGGAACATGAGCATGGTTTTAACTATAAAACGTTAAAAATAAAAAACAGAAGCAACGATAAAGGAGGAAATCATCATGCCAAAAATTAAAACAAATAGAGCGGCAGCAAAACGTTTCAAAGCAACAGGAACAGGAAAACTGAAAAGAAATAAAGCTTACAAGAGCCATATCTTAACAAAGAAGACAACTAAGAGAAAAAGAAATCTTAGAAAGTCTACAATCACAGATGCAACAAACGTAAAGAACATGAAGAAAGTTTTACCATATCTGTAAGATTTGAAAGTATTGAAGGAGGATTAAGAAATGGCACGTATTAAAGGCGGAATGAACGCAAAAAAGAAACACAATAGAACATTAAAACTTGCTAAAGGATATAGAGGAGCACGTTCAAAACAGTATAGAGTTGCAAAACAGTCTGTAATGAGAGCTCTTACATCTGCATACGCAGGAAGAAAACAGCGCAAACGTCAGATGAGACAGCTGTGGATCGCTCGTATCAATGCAGCAGCAAGAATGAATGGTCTTTCATACAGCAAATTTATGTATGGACTGAAACTCGCAGGTGTTGAGATGAACAGAAAAATGCTTGCTGAGCTTGCAGTAAACGATAAAGAAGGATTTGCAACACTTGCAGAAGTTGCTAAATCTAAACTTGCTTAATTTTAACCAGAAGAATAAAAAAGAAAGGGTTCGATTTTCGATCCCTTTCTTTTTTATTCTGGTTTTGATAATTGCTCTACAAGCTGAAAGATGAGAGTTTGATTGCTTTTGTCTAAACGTTCATATGCACGACATAATTGATAATTTCGCTCCGACACCTGCTTGTATTCTAGTTGATATTCCAGGGTGTGACGGGCATCTGAATAACAAAGTATGTAGTCAATAGATACATCAAAAAATTTTGACAGATCAATTAAAATATCTGCTGGGAGAGAAGATGTTCCGTTTTCTATCCTGCTGATAGTTTGTTGAGAAACATTTAGCTTTGCAGCCAATTCTTCTTGAAGTATATTTCGTTCTTTTCGAAGTTCTTTTACACGATTCTGCACAATTTTACACTCCTTCATGTTATACTATCTATTTTATCCAATATTTTCCATTGTGCTATCCAAGATAAAAGTATACACATACTCACATTTAGCGTATAAAGAACAAATATAGGATTAATATACTACGAATCAAGAAACAAATGGTAAAATATAAACGGGTGATGAAAATGTTAAATAATACAATTGGAAAGAATATAAGACGAGTACGTGAAATAAATGATATGAATCAGGAAGAGGTTGCAGCACAATTGAATATTCGCCGACAGACGTTATCTGCATATGAGACAGGCCGCTCTGTTCCTAATATTTATATTTTACTAGAACTTGCATCGTTTTTTAGAGTATCCATTGAAGATTTGACAAGAAATGTAAAATTATAGGTTACCGGTCGCACTATGTGGGTCGGCAACCTTATATGATGTCAGTCTTGTAATGCATATGGAAAATGATGTATAATATAAACGTGTTTAATTTATCTGGTATCTATAGAGAAAGATATGATTGTTTGCGGATACCAAAATTTATATAAGTTCAAGACAGATGAGGAGGCCGGAATAAGATGGAAGAAGTGACATGGTTTTTTGAAGACGAAGATGGAAAATGTGTGGCAAGTGTGCAACTGGGAATTGATGATATGAGATATGCTGTTCAATATTTGAAAAATGATGTAGAGAATGGAAGATATATACTTGGATATACAAAGGCTGATGGTAAAAGAAGAGTTTTTAAAGGTTCTCGACAAATTGTGAATCATATGTCTGATGACAAAAAAGAAATAATTCCAGATGAAGTAGTAGAAACAGAAGTGGAAAACAAGAAGAATGAAATAGTTGAATAAAAAGCGAGCAGAGAAAAAACTCTGCCCCTTTTTTGCCCCTTTTTGCTAAATTAAGTAATAAAAAATCCCGAAAACGCTGCAATTATCAGTGCTTTTCGGGATAAATTAAATGCGGAAGATGGGACTTGAACCCACACAAGCGCAATGCTTACAAGATCCTTAGTCTTGCTCGTCTGCCAGTTCCGACACTTCCGCATATGGTAAATAAGTACATGTAAAACAAATAATCTATGAAATAGATGCGGAAGATGGGACTTGAACCCACACGATCGCATTGATCACAAGATCCTTAGTCTTGCTCGTCTGCCAGTTCCGACACTTCCGCTTGTTTTGTTTTCGTAGCTGTACTTACGCCACGAATAGTATAATACAATGAGTTGAGAAGAATGTCAACACATTTTTTTTGACTTTTTTAAATTTTTTGAAAAATTATTGAAATTACAAAAATAAGGAAATGTTAAATAGCTAATGAATATAATAATACTGTGGGAAAATAAAAAATAAAAAAATAAAGGAAATTTGAAAGTTTTGTCGAATATAATATTATGGAGAGTATACAAAGGAGGAGATCATGTATTATTCGGAAGAGCTAATAGAAGAAATCAGAATGAAAAACGATATAGTAGATGTCATTTCCAATTATGTACGACTTCAGAAGAAAGGAAGTTCCTATTTTGGACTTTGCCCGTTTCACAATGAAAAGTCCCCGTCTTTTTCTGTAAGCAGAGACAAGCAGATGTATTATTGCTTTGGTTGTGGGGCTGGTGGGACAGTATTTACATTTCTTATGGAATATGAGAATTATTCTTTCCTTGAAGCGGTTCAATATCTTGCAGAGCGTGCAGGAGTAGAACTGCCTAAAGAAGAATATTCAAAAGAAGCAAAGGAACGATCTGATTTGAAAGCGACCTTGTTGGAAATCAATAAGATTGCTGCACAATATTATTATGTTCAGTTAAAATCTGAACGCGGTGCAGTTGCTTATGATTATTTGACAGACAGAGGACTTTCAGAAGAGACCATAAAATCTTTTGGGCTTGGATTTGCAACAAAGTATAGTAATGATCTGTACAATTATCTTAAACGTAAAGGGTATAGTGAAGAATTGATCCGTCAGGCAGGGCTGATTAATATTGATGAAAAAAATGGAGTTTATGATAAGTTTTGGAATCGTGTTATGTTTCCAATTATGGATGCAAATAGTCGAGTAATTGGATTTGGTGGCCGGGTTATGGGAGATGCAAAGCCAAAATATTTAAATTCCCCAGAAACAGCTGTTTTTGATAAAAGCAGAAATTTGTATGGGCTGAACCGGGCACGTACATCGAGAAAATCATATTTCCTTGTTTGTGAAGGTTATATGGATGTTATTTCACTTCATCAGGCAGGATTTACGAATGCAGTTGCGTCTTTAGGAACTGCGTTGACATCAGGACATGCTTCATTGATCAAACGATATGTAAGTGAAGTATATCTTACATATGATAGCGATGATGCCGGTACGCGTGCAGCACTTCGGGCAGTTCCGATTATGAGAGAAGCTGGGATTGCAGCAAAAGTTATCCGAATGGATCCATATAAGGATCCAGATGAATTTATTAAAAATTTAGGTGCAGAGGAGTTTGAAAAAAGGATTGAAAATGCCAGGAACGGCTTTATGTTCAGTTTGGAAATATTGTCAAAGAATTATGATATGGAATCTCCAGAAGAAAAAACAGCCTTTTTTCAGGAAACAGCAAAACGCTTAATAGAATTTGAGGATGAGCTGGAGCGTAATAACTATATAGAAGCTGTTGCAAAAGCATATCGCGTAAATCCAGACAGTCTTCAAAAACTTGTCACAAAGACGGCGATTAAAGAAGGTTTGGCAAGTCCTACGAAACGCCCTAAAAATTTGAATCAAAATAAAGATTTAGTATCAAAAAAGGAAGATGGGAATAAGAGAGCACAGAAGATTTTGCTTACATGGTTGATTGACCAGCCTAAGTTGTTCCAGATAATTGAGGAGTATGTTACTCCGGAGGATTTTACAGAAACAAATTATCAAAAAGTAGCCGAATTATTATATGAGCAATATCATTTAGGAGAATTAAATCCAGCCAGAATATTGAATCATTTTACGGAAGAGGAAGAACATAGGGAAGTGGCAGCATTGTTTAATACTCGTATACGGGAGTTAACTACCGAGGAAGAAAAAGATCGTGCTATAAAAGAAACCATAATAAAAGTTAAGAATAACAGTATTGATCATCAAACAATGAATTTAAATCCAACAGATATGGTTGGGTTACAGCGACTTATGGAGTCGAAGAGAAAGCTTCAGAACATTGGAAAATTGCATATTTCTCTAGATTAAGGATAAAATAAAACAAGATATCTGTATGACGATGCAGATAGAGGAAGGAAGGACACATGGAAGATATTACACAGAAATTTTTAGAGCGCCTGAAAGAATTGGTTGCCCTGGGCAAGAAAAAGAAGAGTATTCTTGAAATTCAAGAAATCAACGATTTTTTCCGCGATATGGATTTGTCAACGGAACAAATGGAAAAGGTTTTTGAATATCTTGAAGCGAACAACATTGACGTATTACGTATTAATTCGGATGATGACGATGATGTGGATTTGGATGCAATCATGTCGGATGAAGAAGATGTAGATGTCGAGAATATTGATCTTTCAGTTCCGGATGGAGTTAGTGTAGAGGATCCTGTTCGTATGTATTTAAAGGAAATCGGTAAAGTACCGCTCTTAAGTGCTGAGCGAGAGATTGAGCTGGCACAGCGCATGGAAGAAGGCGATGAAGAAGCGAAAAAAGAACTTGCTGAGGCAAACCTTCGTCTGGTTGTCAGCATTGCAAAGAGATATGTAGGACGAGGAATGCTATTTTTAGATTTGATCCAGGAAGGTAACCTTGGTTTGATCAAAGCAGTTGAAAAATTTGATTATCACAAAGGTTATAAATTCAGTACTTATGCTACATGGTGGATTCGTCAGGCTATTACACGTGCTATTGCAGATCAGGCAAGAACGATCCGAATTCCTGTTCATATGGTAGAGACAATTAATAAATTGATTCGTGTGTCACGTCAATTACTGCAGGAACTTGGGCGTGAACCAACGCCGGAAGAGATTGCAAAAGAACTGGACATGCCGGTAGAGCGTGTGCGAGAGATATTAAAAATATCTCAGGAACCAGTTTCCTTAGAAACACCTATCGGAGAAGAAGAAGACAGTCATTTAGGAGATTTTATTCAGGATGATAATGTTCCTGTTCCGGCAGAAGCAGCAGCTCAGACTTTATTAAAAGAACAGTTAGATGAAGTGCTTGATACTTTGACTGAAAGAGAACAGAAAGTTTTAAGACTTCGTTTTGGTATGAACGACGGACGAGCAAGAACATTGGAAGAAGTAGGAAAAGAATTTGATGTAACACGTGAACGTATTCGTCAGATTGAAGCGAAGGCACTTCGTAAACTTCGTCATCCAAGTAGAAGTAGAAAACTTCGTGATTATTTAGATTAAGAGGATATCATATGGAATTATCAAAGAGATTGCAGGCAGTTGCAGATCTGGTAACACCAGGATATACAATTGCGGATGTAGGCACAGATCATGCCTACATCCCAATTTATCTTGTGGAAAAAGGAATTGTTCAAAGAGCGGTGGCTATGGATATTAATGAAGGTCCGTTGGATCGTGCAACAGAACATATTAAAGAAAATAAATTGGAAAATCAGATACAAACACGTTTGTCTAATGGGTTGCAACATTTACAAAAGGGCGAAGTGGACACAGTCATTCTTGCAGGAATGGGTGGAAATCTGATGATTAATATTTTAAATGAGGATTTTAATAAAACAAATTCCTTGAAAGAATGCATCCTGCAGCCACAATCAGAAGTGTTTAAAGTGAGAACCTTTCTTTTAGAGAAAGGCTTTTTATTCATAGAAGAGAATATGGTTTTAGATGATGGAAAATATTATCCGATGATGAAAGTAATTCCCCCTGAAAAAATAGAAGAAATAAAACCAGCTTTCTGGTCAGAGATTGAAATACGTTATGGAAAATTACTGCTGGAAGAAAAAAATCCGATTTTAAAACAATTTCTCGAACGAGAGTCTGGCATTAGGAAAGATATTTTAAGTAAGTTGGAACGAGTAGAAGGAATACATATTTCTGAGCGAAAAGCAGAATTAAATCAGGAACTTTTCCAAATCAAGGAGGGGTTGAAATACTATGCAATGTAAAGAAATCATAGAAATAATAGAAGAAAACTATCCAAAAGAGGCTGCATTAACTTTCGATAATGTAGGACTACAAGCTGGACGTAGCACCAAAAAAGTATCAAAAATACTTTTAGCTTTAGACGCTACTACTCCAGTGATAGAACTTGCAGAAAAACAGGATGTTGATATGTTAATCACGCATCATCCGTTGATTTTTTCACCGTTAAAATCTATTACGGATCAAGATTTTGTCGGAAGGAGGATTTTACGTCTGATTCAGGATGACATAGCATATTATGCAATGCATACAAATTATGATGTACTGGGGATGGCAGAGCTGTCAGAAGAAATATTGCAATTAAAAGAAACAGAAGTTTTAGATGTTACAGGAGAATTTTTCGGAATTTCACAAGGAATCGGTCGTGTCGGATTATTAGAATCAACTATGAGTTTAAGATCTTTTTGCGATTATGTGAAGGAAAAATTAGTGCTTAGTAATATAAAAGTATTTGGAGATTTAGACAAGGAGATTAAGAAAGTTGCAATTTCTCCGGGATCTGGAAAAAGTGAGATAGCAGTAGCATTAAAACATAATGTTGATGTGCTTGTTACAGGAGATATAGGGCACCATGAAGGCTTAGATGCTATGGAACAGGGACTTGCGATTATCGATGCAGGTCATTATGGAACAGAATATATCTTTGTGGATGATATGAAAAAATATTTATCACAGAGATGTCCGGGAGTTGAAATTATAACAGAACCTGTATCACATCCATTTCAAGTTGTATAGGTGAGAGCAGGAGAAAGGTGAGTGCAAGATGGAAGAAAGAATGTGTAAAGTAACAGTTGATGATAAAATTGTTGAATACAAGGAAGGCACAAAATATCAGACAATAGCACGGGATTTTCAAAAGTATTATGACCATCAAATTGTACTGGCTGTTATAGAAGATAATCGCTTGCAAGAGTTGAGTAAAGCAGTGGAGGGAGACATAAAACTAAGCTTTATTACAACTGCAGATAAAGCTGGGTTTGAAACTTATAGACGAAGCATGTGTCTTCTACTTGTAAAAGCGGTTCATGATATAGGCGGACATGATAAGGTTGAGCGTGTTCGAATACATTTTTCTGTAAGTAAAGGATATTATTGTACAGTAGATGGTGAAATTACGGTTAATGCTGAGTTTTTAAGTCGTGTTGATGCTCGAATGCGTGAGATGGCAGAGCAGAAGATTCAAATAGAAAAGAAGTCGATACCGACTTCAAAAGCGATAGAACTGTTTCATAAACATAAAATGTATGATAAGGAACAGTTGTTTGAATATCGTAGAGTATCTACAGTGAACATCTATAGTATTAATGAGTTTGAAGATTATTATTATGGATATATGGTACCAGATACAGGATATTTAAGAAATTTTTCACTTCATTTATATGGAAAAGGCTTTGTGATTCAATTTCCAACCATGAGTGACCCTATATGTGTCCCTGAATTTGAACCTCGTGAAAAGTTATTTAAAGTTCAGAATGAGTCTATTGAATGGGGAGATTTACAGGGAATCGATACAGTTGGGGCTTTAAATGATATGATTACAAAGCATGATATGCGTGAAATCGTACTTGTTCAGGAAGCTTATCAGGAACGTAAAATCGGAGAAATCGCAGAGCAGATTGCAGAACATCCAGAAATAAAGTTTGTGCTGATCGCAGGTCCATCGTCTTCTGGAAAGACGACATTTTCCCATCGGCTGTCAATTCAACTTAAAGTGAACGGACTTACACCGCATCCGATTGCAGTTGACAATTATTTTGTAAATCGTGAAAATACTCCAAAAGATAAAGATGGTAATTATAATTTTGAATGCTTAGAAGCAATTGATGTGAAAAAGTTTAATGAAGATATGACAGCACTTTTAAATGGAGAAAAAGTATATCTTCCAATTTTTGATTTTAAGACAGGAATGCGTAACTATTCAACAATACCGAAACAATTAGGTGAGAATGATATTTTAGTAATAGAAGGAATCCACTGTCTAAATCCAAAATTAACAGAAAATCTGAATGATAACAATAAATTTAAAATTTATATTAGTGCACTTACACAGTTGAATATAGATGAACACAATCGTATTCCATCAACAGATGGAAGATTAATACGTCGTATTGTAAGAGATGCTGAAACACGTGGAACATCGGCCACCAAAACAATTGCAATGTGGAATTCAGTCAGAAAAGGAGAAGAGGAAAATATTTTCCCATTTCAGGAAGAAGCAGATGTGATGTTTAATTCGTCCCTTGTGTATGAATTAGCCGTGCTTAAGCAATATGTAGAACCATTATTGTTTGGAGTTGATAAACATGCTCCTGAATATATTGAAGCGAAAAGATTATTAAAGTTTTTCGATTATTTTATAGGAATAAGCAATGAAAATGTTCCGACGAATTCATTGTTGAGAGAATTTATCGGCGGCGGTTGTTTCCGTGTATAAATCAAAAAACGAGTCTAAGTAATTTTTTATTGAGAAAATTATCTGGACTCGTTTTTGGTATTAAATATAGTTGTTTAGCAATCGTAAAATTTTTTGATTCCATCCAGGCGGCTATGCATGTTTTGCAAAAGTAAATCTGCAATTGTTATAGCAGCCATGGATTCTACTACAACGACAGCTCGAGGAACAATGATTGGGTCATGTCTTCCTTTGATAACTAATTCGGTATTTTTCTTGTCCTCGGTGACCGTCTGTTGCGGTTGTGCAATAGAAGGAGTAGGTTTTATAGCAGTGCGGAAAATTAAAGTATCCCCATCACTCATACCGCCTAATACACCACCAGAATGATTGGTTTTTTTATGGATTTCGTTATCTTTCACATAAAAAGCATCATTATTTGTGCTTCCATTTAATTCTGCAACATGAAACCCGTCTCCAATTTCAAAAGCCTTTACGGCACCAATAGAGAATATTGCTTGTGCAAGGCAGGAATCCAGTTTATCAAAAACAGGTTCGCCGATTCCAACAGGAAGTCCCTCAACGCGACATTCAATAATACCACCGGCAGAATCTGAATTTTCAAGCATCTTATCAAGATATTCAGAGGCGTGTTTGGCAATCTCATTATTAGGCATATATAATTTGTTTTCATTAATTTCATTGTAGTGATAGTCTGATTCATCAACACAGATAGGACCGATAGATTTTGCATAAGTGCAAATATGTATACCAAGTTCATCTAGTAAGGCAGATGCTACAGCACCGGCAGCAACACGGCCAATAGTCTCTCTTCCGGAAGAACGTCCTCCACCGCGATAATCACGAAAGCCATATTTCTGTGTGAATGTATAATCAGCGTGTCCCGGGCGATATACAGATGCAATATTACTGTAATCACGAGAACGCTGGTCTTGATTACGTACCATTAAAGAAATCGGCGTCCCGGTTGTATATCCTTCAAATATGCCTGACAATATTTCGACCTGGTCTGTTTCCTGTCTCATAGTTGTGTATTTGCTTTGTCCTGGTTTTCTGCGATTTAGAAAAGCCTGTATATCAGATTCTTGAAGTTTCAGTCCGGCAGGGCATCCATCGATTACAACACCGATTGCTGCACCATGAGATTCACCCCAGGTAGAAACTTGAAATAAACGTCCATATATTGAGCCACTCATATAAAATTTCCTCCTTATGTTTGTGTAATATTTCATTAAAAAACATATAGCTTATTATATAAGAAGAAAAATGAACATGCAATTACTAATTGGGGTGAAATTTTTAAGAAAATTTGAATTTTGATAAAACCTTAAGATTTCACTGTACAATTTCAGAAATTCATAATATAATTGAGCCTAGATGTTGATTTATAAAAGGGGAGATACAACATGAAACAAAGAAAGATAACTAAAGGTAATAAAGAAAAGCAAATCAACAATACTGATTTTAAAGAAACAAATGAATTCCTAGAAGCTGAGGATGATACATTTGAAGAAGTAGACGATGATTTGGAAAATGAGGATGATGCATTTGAAGAGGTCGATGAAAGTGCAGAAATCGAAGAGAATGATTTTACAGAAGCAGATGCTCAGGATGAAGAAGTTCCTGAAGTGGTAGACAATATAGAGGAATATGATGAATCAGAAAATGAAGATTTGTTTACATCTCAAGATGATTTCACAAGTGAGATTATAAATTTGGATGATAAGACAGATAAGAAAAAAAATAAAAAAGGGAAAAAAGTATTGTGGATAACACTGAGATCAATAGCAGGTGTGATTGCAATTGTTTATTTAGGAATATCGTTTTTCTTTATGTCGCATTATTATATAAATACAGAGATTAACGGTCATGATTTTTCTATGAAAACAGCAACAGATGTTGAAAAATATATGAAAGATCAAGTGAAAAATTACAGTTTAACAGTGCTGGAGATGGAACAGGCAGTAGATATTATTGATGGAGATACGATTGACCTGGAGTATAAAGCATCCGATGAAGCCGAAGCTGCAATTAAAGACCAGAATGCTTTTTTATGGCCAGCAGGTATTTTTTCTAAGAAATCTTGTCATATTAAACTGGAGGTTTCGTATGATGAAAGTAAATTGCAACAAGAGATTCAAAATCTGCAAACAGTGACGAGAGAACAAATAGAACCTAAATCAGCATATCCTAAATTTGATGGAAATCAATTTGTAATTGAGCCGGAAGTAAAAGGTACTGCAGTAGACCAGGACGTATTGAATGAAAAGATCAATCAATATATTACAGAGTTTAAATCAGAGCTTGATATGGAAAAAGAAGGGTGCTATAAGAAACCTGTTTATACTTCTGATTCAAAAGAGGTAAAAGCTGCTTGTGATGAGATGAATAAGTACTTACAGGCAAGTATTACATATACAATGACAGAAAATGTAGTTGTTGATAAATCTGTTATTAATAGCTGGGTAACAGTAGATGATGATATGAAAGTTTCTTTTGATGAGAATGCAGTCAGAGACTGGTTAACAGCATTTGGAGATAAGTATGATACCGTAGGAACTACCAGAACAATTACGACGCCTACAGGAAAAACGGTAGAAGTTTCTGGTGGAACATATGGCTGGTCAATTGATGAAGATACTGAATTTACAGCATTGACAAACAGTATTAAGAACGGAGAAGTTGTTACAAAAGAGCCGGCATATTATCAGACAGCAGCATCACATAGTGCACAAGACTGGGGTGATACTTATGCAGAAGTAGACATTTCGGCACAGCATATGTGGTATATTTCAGGGGGCTCTGTTGTGCTGGAGACCGATGTCGTTACCGGGGTGCCGATTCCGGAAAAAGAAACAACCTTGGGAGTGTACGATATTTTGGAGAAATCCTTAAATAAAACCCTGGTCGGAGAAGATAATCCGGTTACCGGAAAACCAATTTATGAGACACCGGTATCATATTGGATGCGTGTTACCTGGAGCGGTATTGGTTTTCATGATGCGATATGGCAGCCTGCTTTTGGAGGAACACTCTATCGAGATGGATTAGGTTCACACGGATGTATTAACATGCCACTTGATAAGGCAGCAGCATTATATAATGTAATATCAGTGGGGACTCCGGTAATTGTTCATAATTAGAGAACTTATACATTTAAAGTTGTATTACACGTTCGACTTGAATTGGAATTATATAAGAAAAAGCAAAATAGGACAGCTTCTTTGAAAACAGCTGTCCTATTATAGAAAGAGGAAATTATGTACGAGTTATTAAAAAAAGATGGGAAAGCAAAACGTGGTCGTTTTCATACAGTGCATGGAACAATCGAAACACCCGTATTTATGAATGTTGGAACAGCAGCAGCAATTAAAGGTGCAGTTTCTACAGATGATTTACGTCAGATAAAAACACAAGTAGAGTTATCTAATACATATCATCTGCATGTACGTCCGGGAGATGAAGTTGTAAAGAAATTAGGTGGTTTACATCAGTTTATGAACTGGGACAAACCGATTTTGACAGATTCGGGCGGATTTCAAGTGTTTTCTCTGGCTGATTTAAGAAAGATTAAAGAAGAGGGTGTGCATTTTCATTCTCATATCGACGGACGTAAAATTTTCATGGGACCTGAGCAGAGTATGCAGATCCAGTCAAATCTTGCATCTACTATAGCAATGGCGTTTGACGAGTGTCCATCGAGTGTTGCAGATCGTAGATATATGGAAAATTCGGTTGCACGTACAACACGCTGGTTGAAACGATGCAAGGATGAAATGGAGAGGTTAAATTCATTGCCGGATACAATCAACAAGCAACAGTTACTGTTTGGGATAAACCAAGGCGGAGTATACGAAGATATTCGAGTTGAACACGCAAAACAGATTTCAAAACTGGATTTACCGGGATATGCGGTAGGCGGTCTGGCAGTGGGTGAAAGCCACGAAGAAATGTATCGCATTTTAGATGCAGTTGTTCCGGTATTGCCTGAAAATAAACCAACATATTTGATGGGAGTTGGAACACCGGCTAATATATTAGAAGCAGTTGACAGAGGTGTTGATTTCTTTGACTGTGTATATCCAAGCCGTAATGGACGTCATGGGCATGTTTATACGAATCATGGCAAGTTGAATTTGTTTAATGCGAAATTTGAACTTGACAATCGTCCGATAGAAGAAGGTTGTCAGTGTCCGGCATGCAGAAGCTATAGCAGGGCATATATTCGTCATCTTTTGAAAGCAAAAGAAATGCTAGGTATGCGTCTTTGTGTATTACATAATTTGTATTTTTATAACACAATGATGGAAGAAATAAGAGATGCTATTGATGCAGGAGAGTATCAAGCATACAAAAAACGCAAATTAGACAATATGTCACAACCATTAGACTAAAAATATAAAAAATTATAAAAAGGCAAAGAAAAAACAAAAATTAACTTGAAGAATAGTTGATTTATGTGTATAGTAATAGTATTGCTTATTAATATAGGAGGATATATCATGCAGGGAATTGGAATTATTTTAATTTATGTTGTAATTCTTGGTGCAATGTGGTTCTTACTTATGAGACCTCAGAAAAAAGAACAGAAGAGAGTTCAGGCAATGCTTTCAACAATGGAAGTAGGAGATACAGTTTTAACAACAAGTGGTTTTTATGGTGTTATTATTGATATCTCAGAAGAGGATGTGATAGTAGAATTCGGTAACAATAAAAACTGCCGTATTCCAATGCAGAAAGCTGCAATTGCACAGCTTGAGAAGCCAGGAACATCTACAGAAGCATAAGTTAAAGGGGTGAAAAGTTAAACTTTTCATCCTTTTTTGTTGCAGAAATTTATCGAATATTCATTTTTTATTGCTTCTTTTTTATAATTATGCAACACTTTTACGAATTAAAGGGTTGAAACGAAAGCAAAAATACGTTATTATAAGTACATTCGAGCAATTAAATGTAGAATATATAATCTGTGACAAACGGATAAACCATTTTATTTATGGAAGGGTGAAACATTATGAAACTGAAAATTGGTGTGATTAAAGGAGACGGTATCGGGCCGGAAGTTGTAAATGAAGCAATGAAAGTGTTAGATAAAGTCGGTGTTGTATACGGACATGAATTTGACTATACACAACTTTTAATGGGAGGAGCATCGATTGACACATACGGAGTTCCATTGACGGATGAGACAATTGAACTTGCAAAGAATAGTGATGCAGTATTACTCGGATCTATAGGCGGAGATGCTAAGACGTCACCTTGGTATAAACTAGAACCATCTAAAAGACCGGAAGCGGGGTTGCTGAAGATTAGAAAAGCATTGAATCTGTTTGCAAATTTAAGACCGGCGGTGTTATATGACGAATTAAAAGGAGCCTGTCCTTTAAAAGAAGAAATTACAGAGGGCGGCTTTGATATGATGATCATGCGTGAGCTGACTGGTGGCTTGTATTTTGGAGAACGTTCGACGAAAGAGAAAAATGGTGTTTTAACAGCGACAGATTCTCTGACATATACAGAAGATGAAATCCGACGTATTGCAAAGCGTGGTTTTGACATTGCGATGAAACGTCGTAAAAAAGTTACGAGTGTAGATAAGGCAAATGTGTTGGATTCATCCAGATTGTGGCGTAAAGTTGTAGAAGAAGTTGCAAAAGACTATCCGGAAGTAACTTTAGAACACATGCTTGTAGATAATTGTGCGATGCAGCTTGTGAAAAACCCACGCCAGTTTGATGTTATTTTAACAGAGAATATGTTTGGAGATATTCTTTCGGATGAAGCGAGTATGGTGACTGGTTCTATCGGAATGCTTGCCTCAGCAAGTCTGAATGAAACAAAATTTGGAATGTATGAACCAAGCGGCGGATCAGCACCGGATATTGCAGGGAAAGGAATTGCCAATCCAATCGCAACGATTCTTTCAGCAGCAATGATGCTTCGTTTTTCATTTGACCTGGACCAGGAAGCGGATGCTATTGAAAATGCTGTAGAGAATGTATTGAAAGACGGATATCGTACAATAGATATTATGTCAGAAGGAAAAGTACAGATTGGAACAGCAGAAATGGGAAATAAAATCTGTTCATATATTACAAAATAGATAAAAGTCATAAAAAGAGAGGATGAATTGTCATGAGAAGTGATACAGTAACAAAAGGTATGCAGCAGGCACCACATCGTTCTTTGTTTAACGCGCTTGGATTAACGAAGGAAGAATTAGAACGCCCATTGATTGGAGTTGTAAGTTCTTATAATGAGATTGTTCCGGGACATATGAATCTGGATAAGATTACAGAAGCCGTAAAATTAGGAGTTGCAATGGCTGGCGGTACGCCAATTATGGTTCCTGCAATTGCAGTGTGCGACGGAATTGCTATGGGACATATCGGTATGAAATATTCTCTGGTAACAAGAGATTTGATAGCAGATTCGACAGAAGCACTTGCAATGGCACACCAGTTTGATGGTTTGGTTATGATTCCAAACTGTGATAAAAACGTGCCGGGATTACTTATGGCAGCTGCAAGAGTAAATATTCCTACTATTTTTGTAAGTGGAGGACCAATGCTCGCAGGTCATGTAAAGGGAGAAAAAAGAAGTTTGTCAAGTATGTTCGAAGCAGTCGGTTCTTATGCAGCAGGTAAGATGACAGAAGAAGATGTCTGTGAATTTGAAAATAAAGTTTGTCCGACATGCGGATCATGTTCAGGAATGTATACAGCAAACAGTATGAACTGTCTAACAGAAGTTCTTGGTATGGGGCTTCCTGGAAATGGAACAATCCCAGCGGTTTATTCTGCAAGAATTCAGCTTGCAAAACATGCAGGAATGCAGGTAATGGAGCTTGTGAGAAATAATATCCGACCAAGAGATATTATGACAGAGGATGCAATTTTGAATGCATTGACAGTAGATATGGCGTTGGGCTGCTCTACAAATAGTATGCTTCATATTCCTGCAATCGCGCATGAGATTGGAATGGATTTTGAGATTGATTTTGCAAATGGAATCAGCGAGAAAACACCAAATCTTTGTCATCTTGCACCGGCAGGTCCGACATATATGGAAGACTTGAATGAAGCAGGCGGTGTTCCTGCTGTGATGAATGAATTAAATAAAAAAGGACTTCTTCATACAGATTGTTTAACAGTCACAGGAAAAACGGTTGGAGAGAATATTGCCGGAGCAGTAAATAGAAATCCGGAAGTTATACGCCCGATTGATAATCCATATACTCCAACAGGAGGTTTAGCAGTTTTAAAAGGCAATCTTGCGCCGGATGGAAGTGTTGTGAAACGTTCAGCCGTTGTTGATGAAATGTTGGTACATGAGGGGCCGGCAAGAGTATTTGATTGTGAAGATGATGCTATCGCAGCAATCAAAGGAGGTAAAATTAAAGCTGGGGATGTTGTTGTGATTCGCTATGAAGGACCAAAGGGCGGTCCGGGAATGCGTGAAATGTTGAACCCTACATCTGCAATTGCAGGAATGGGGTTGGGTTCCTCAGTAGCACTGATCACAGATGGTCGTTTCAGTGGTGCTTCCAGAGGTGCTTCTATCGGACATGTTTCTCCGGAAGCAGCAGTTGGCGGACCAATAGCGTTGGTAGAAGAAGGAGATATTATTAAAATCAATATCCCAGAGCTTTCTATTCAGCTTGATGTATCGGAAGAAGAACTTGCTGAAAGAAAATCAAAATGGGTTCCAAGAGAACCAAAAGTGAAAACAGGTTATCTTGCAAGGTATGCATCTATGGTTACATCTGGAAACCGAGGAGCAATTTTGGAAGTGCCAAAAAACAATTAGGAGGTGCCTGGGGTGCAGTTGACAGGATCAGAAATAGTAATTGAATGTTTAAAAGAACAAGGCGTAGACACTGTATTTGGTTATCCGGGGGGAGCAATTCTTAATGTGTATGATGCATTATATAAACATCGTTCAGAAATACGTCATATCTTAACATCGCATGAACAAGGTGCTTCGCATGCAGCAGATGGATATGCAAGAGCTACGGGGAAAGTCGGAGTGTGTCTGGCTACCAGCGGACCTGGGGCTACCAATCTGGTAACAGGAATCGCAACTGCTTATATGGATTCCGTGCCATTAGTGGCTATTACATGTAATGTAGGAGTATCGTTGCTTGGTAAGGACAGTTTTCAGGAAATAGACATTACTGGTATTACAATGCCGATTACAAAGCATAATTATATTGTAAAAGATGTAAATGATTTGGCAGACACCATTCGTAAAGCTTTTGATATTGCAAGAAGTGGCAGACCGGGACCAGTGTTGATCGATATTCCAAAAGATGTTACGGCAGAGAAAGCAGAATACATAAAAACAGAGCCTATAATGACTAAAAAATCCAATGTAGAAATTAAAGAAGAAGATATCGATTTGGCAGTTTCAATGATAGAAAAGTCTGAAAAACCATTTATTTTTGTAGGTGGCGGAACAGTGATCTCTAATGCTAACCAAGAATTGATGCAATTTGTAAATTTGGTGGATGCACCGGTTACAGATTCATTAATGGGAAAAGGAGCGTTTCCAGGAACTGATGAACGTTATACAGGAATGCTTGGAATGCATGGAACAAAAGCATCAAATTACGGTGTGAGTGAATGCGATTTATTGGTTGTAATCGGGGCCCGTTTTTCAGATCGTGTGACAGGAAACACGGCAAAATTTGCAAAAAATGCAAAAATTCTTCAGATTGATATCGATCCTGCGGAGATGAATAAAAATGTATTGATTACAGCAGGAGTTGTAGGAGATATTGCAGAAGTATTAAGTAAAATAAATAGCAAATTAAAACAGCAATCCCATACGGAGTGGATTGAAAAAATCAAAGATTATAAGCAAAAGTATCCGTTAAAATATCATGAAGCCGGACTGACAGGACCATTTATAATAGAAGAAATTTATCGCCAGACAAATGGGGAGGCAATCATTACAACAGAAGTAGGACAGCATCAGATGTGGGCAGCCCAGTATTATAAATACAGCGAGCCTAGAACGCTTCTTACATCAGGTGGCTTAGGAACAATGGGATATGGTCTTGGCGCGTCATTAGGAGCCAAGGTGGGATGTCCAGACAAGACTGTTATAAATATTGCCGGGGATGGATGTTTCCGTATGAACATGAATGAAATTGCTACAGCAGTAAGACATCAGATCCCAATTATTGAGGTAGTTATTAATAATCATGTTTTGGGTATGGTTCGTCAGTGGCAGAATTTATTTTATGAAGAGCGTTACTCGGCAACAGTGTTAAATGATAGCGTTGACTTTGTAAAATTAGCAGAAGCGATGGGCGCAAAAGGAATTTGTGCAACATCAAGAGAAGAATTCAAATCAGCTTTTGAAGAGGCATTAAAAGCAAATGTACCAGTATTGATTGATTGTCAGATTGACTGTGATGATAAGGTATGGCCGATGGTTGCACCAGGAAAAGCAATCAGTGATGTATTTGACGAAGATGATATGAAATAGAAATGAAAGCAGAAATAGGAGGAACAAAAATGAGCAGAGTGTATAACTTTTCAGCCGGACCGGCTGTGCTTCCAGAGGAAGTGCTTCAGGCAGCAGCAGATGAAATGATGGATTACAAGGGAACAGGAATGTCCGTTATGGAGATGAGCCATCGCTCGAAACCATTTGAAGAAATCATTACAGAAGCAGAAGCAGACCTGCGAGATTTGATGGGGATTCCGGATAATTATAAAGTGTTATTCCTGCAGGGTGGAGCTTCACAGCAATTTGCTGCAATTCCAATGAATCTGATGAAAAATGGTGTGGCAGATTACATCATTACAGGACAATGGGCAAAAAAAGCAGCACAGGAAGCAGAAAAATATGGAAAGGTAAACAGAATTGCTTCATCTGAGGATAAAGTATTTTCTTATATACCGGATTGCTCGAATCTTCCAATTGATGATAATGCGGATTATGTATATATCTGTGAAAATAATACAATCTATGGAACAAAGTATAAGGAGCTTCCAAATACAAAAGGAAAGATTTTAGTAGCGGATGTTTCTTCTTGCTTTTTGTCTGAACCTGTTGATGTGACAAAATATGGTGTTATTTATGGTGGAGTTCAGAAAAATATCGGACCGGCCGGAACAGTTATCGTTATTATTCGTGAAGACCTGATTCGTGACGATGTACTTCCGGGTACACCTACAATGTTGAAATACAAAACACAGGCAGATGCAAAATCTTTGTATAATACACCGCCGGCATATGGCATTTATATTTGTGGTAAAGTATTCAAATGGCTCAAGAAAATGGGTGGACTTGAAGCAATGAAAGAAAGAAATGAAAAGAAAGCAAAATTACTTTATGATTTTCTGGATCAGAGTCAGTTATTTAAGGGAACAGTTGTTAAAGAAGACCGCTCCTTGATGAATGTTCCTTTTGTAACAGGAAATGAAGAATTAGATGCCAAATTTGTAAAAGAAGCAAAAGCAGCTGGACTTGAAAACCTGAAAGGACATAGAACAGTTGGTGGTATGCGTGCCAGCATTTATAATGCAATGCCATATGAAGGTGTTGAAGCACTCGTTGCATTTATGAAAAAATTTGAGGAGGAGAACTTATAAGATGTATAATTATCATTGCTTAAATCCAATCGCACAGATTGGTTTGGATATTTTCAATGAAGCTTATCAGAAAACAGATGCAGTTGATAATGCGGATGCAATTTTAGTCCGTAGCGCAGCAATGCATGATATGGAGTTTTCAACATCCTTAAAAGCTATTGCACGTGCAGGTGCTGGAGTAAATAATATTCCATTAGATAAGTGTGCAGAAAAAGGTATTGTTGTTTTCAATACACCAGGTGCAAACGCAAATGGCGTAAAAGAGCTTGTGATTGCAGGTATGTTGCTTGCATCCAGAGATGTTATCGGTGGAATTGACTGGGTAAAAGAACATGAAGCAGATGCGGATTTAGCAAAAGCAGCTGAAAAGGCAAAAAAAGCATTTGCAGGAACAGAGATACAGGGTAAGAAACTTGGTGTGATTGGTCTTGGAGCGATTGGGGTATTGGTTGCCAATGCAGCAGTACATCTTGGAATGGACGTGTATGGGTATGATCCATATGTTTCCGTAGATTCCGCATGGAAGCTTTCAAGAAATATTCATCATGCGAAGACAGTGGATGAAATATATAAAGAATGCGATTATATTACAATCCATGTTCCGGCTTTAGATAGCACAAAAGGGATGATTAATCGTGATGCTATTCAGTTGATGAAAGAAAATGTTGTTGTATTGAATTTTGCAAGAGATGTCCTGGTAGATACAGGAGCAATGATTGAAGCGTTGGAAGAAGGAAAAGTGAGACGTTATGTAACAGATTTTCCAATTCCTGAAATTGCAGGAGTAGAAGGAGCAATTGTAATTCCGCATCTTGGAGCATCTACAGAGGAATCAGAAGATAATTGTGCTGTTATGGCAGCAAAAGAATTGCGTGATTATCTGGAAAATGGAAATATTACTCATTCTGTAAATTATCCAGATTGTAATATGGGAACAAAAGAAAAGAGTGGACACCGCATTACTATTCTTCATAAAAATATTCCAAACATGTTAGGTCAGTTCACAGCATTGCTTGCACAGGAAAATATGAATATTTCTCAGATGACTAACAAGAGTAGAAAAGAGTATGCATATGTTATGATTGATGTTGAAGCAGAAGTAACGCAGGAATTGGAAGAAAAATTGAATGTTATCGAAGGTGTTTTGAAGGTTAGAGTGATTAAATAATATCAACTTAATAAGAATAAAATTATAGACAGAAGTATAACGGGGTACTTAGACGATGTTATACTTCTGCTTTTTTATGCATTAAAGTGTTGACAAATGTTGTATGGTTGTATACAATTATACAAGAATGTAAATATACAAGAATACTTGCATCGAAAAGTAAACACATTACGGTTCCATCAGAATACAACAAAAGTTGCGTCTTGATGAAACTGTAATGGCGTAAATGATTTATGAATTGGAGGAAAGCACAAATGGAAAATAGAAAAGTATTTATGAATAAGCAGACAAATCTTTTGGAACTAGAAGAACATATGTATCCGCTCGTGGATGTGGAAACACCAAATGTATTCCGCAATTTATTTCATTATGATGAGATTCCTAAGATTGCATTTAATGATCGTATTGTTCCTCATCATATGCCGGAAGAAATCTGGATTACAGATACTACATTTCGTGACGGACAGCAATCGAGGGCTCCTTATACAACAGAACAGATTGTAACAATTTATGATTATTTTCATCGTTTAGGTGGACCGCAGGGAAAGATTCGTCAAAGTGAATTTTTCCTTTACAGTAAAAAAGACCGTGATGCAGTTTACAAATGTCTTGAAAAAGGATATAAATTTCCAGAAGTTACAAGTTGGATCCGTGCAAGCAAAAAAGATTTTCAATTGGTTAAAGATATCGGCTTGAAAGAAACAGGAATTTTGGTAAGTTGTTCAGATTATCATATTTTTTATAAATTAAAAATGACGCGACGTGAAGCAATGGAACATTATTTATCAGTTGTGCGTGAATGTATGGAAACAGGAGTGCGTCCGAGATGTCATTTGGAAGATATTACAAGATCTGACATTTATGGTTTTGTTATTCCTTTCTGTTTAGAATTGATGAAACTGATGGAAGAATATCAGATTCCGGTTAAAATTCGTGTGTGCGATACAATGGGATATGGAGTGAATTTCCCGGGTGCAGTAATCCCACGATCTATTCCAGGAATTATTTATGGATTGATGGTACATGCTGGTGTTCCAAGTGAGTTGATTGAGTTCCATGGACATAATGATTTCTATAAAGCAGTTAATAATTCAACTACAGCATGGCTTTACGGAGCATCAGGAGTAAACTGTTCCTTGTTTGGGATTGGAGAACGTACAGGAAACACCCCATTGGAAGCAATGGTCTTCGAATATGCACAATTACGCGGTACATTAGATGGTATGGATACAAGAGTGATAACAGAATTGGCTGATTACTATGAAAAAGAAATTGGGTATAAAGTTCCATCAAGAACACCGTTTGTAGGAAAGAACTTCAATGTAACAAGAGCCGGAATCCATGCAGATGGAATGTTGAAAAACGAAGAAATTTATAACATATTTGATACAGATAAATTTTTAGGAAGACCTGCGTTGGTTTCTGTATCAAATACTTCCGGAATAGCTGGGATTGCGTATTGGATCAATGCTTATTATAAATTGCCAAAAGAGAGACAGGTCGACAAAACATCTATGCTTGTAACAACATTAAAATCATGGGTTGACAAACAATATGAAGAAGGTCGAGTTACGGTCTTGACAGATGAGGAATTAGTTGACAAAATAGATAGTATATGTGAGGAATTACATATTACATTGTAACTTGGGAGGCAACAAATAAGAATGGAAGACTATCAGGATCATTCCTTAAGCAGTCGTGTATTCCAGAAGATCCGAGAAGATATTATAAAAGGAAAATATCAGGAGCATGATGAATTAAGAGAAAATACCATCGGCAAAGAACTTGGGGTTAGTCGTACACCGGTACGTGAAGCACTAAGACAATTAGAATTAGAAGGACTTGTTACGATTGTTCCAAACAAAGGTGCGTATGTGACAGGAATTTCAACGAAAGATGTAATGGATATTTATGCAATACGCTCTATGTTGGAAGGGTTGTGTGCACGTTGGGCAACAGAAAATATTACAGAAGAGCAATTGGATGAATTAGAAGAGATTGTATTACTTTCTGAATTTCATACAAAGAAAGAAGGAGGAAGTAATGCAGAGCAGGTGACCGTATTAGATGGAAGATTCCATACAGTGCTTTATGAGGCAAGCGGAAGCAGAATATTAAGTCGTACGATGATTGATTTTCACAAATTTGTACAGCGCGCCAGAAAGTCTTCAGTTATTTCTGAGGAACGTGCCAGAAAATCAATTCGAGAACATAAACAGATTTTACGTGCGATTAAAGATAAAGATACAGATTTAGCTGAGCAGTTGGCAAATGAACATATTATGCATGTGATTCAGAATTTAAAAAAACAAGGATATAACGAAACAGAATAGTGCTAGTTCAAAATAAAATGTTTGAAAAAAGAAAACATAGGAGGACGAAAAAATGGCAAAAATCAAAATGGCAACACCTATTGTTGAAATGGATGGAGATGAAATGACAAGAATTCTCTGGAAAATGATCAAAGAGAACTTGTTGGAACCATTTATTGAACTGAATACAGAATATTATGATCTGGGTCTGGAACATAGAAATGAAACAAATGATCAGGTAACGATTGATTCGGCAATTGCGACAAAAAAATATAAGGTTGCTGTAAAATGTGCGACAATTACTCCGAACGCAGCTCGTATGGATGAATACGATCTTAAAGAAATGTGGAAGAGCCCAAATGGAACAATTCGTGCAATTTTGGATGGAACTGTTTTTCGTGCACCAATCGTTGTGAAAGGAATCGAACCTTGTGTAAAAAATTGGAAAAAACCAATCACAATTGCAAGACATGCATATGGAGATGTATATAAGGGATCTGAAATGAAAATTCCTGCTGCCGGAAAAGTAGAATTGGTTTATACAGCAGAAGACGGAACACAGACAAAAGAACTCGTGCATGAGTTTGACGGACCGGGTATTGTACAGGGTATGCACAATATTAATTCCTCTATCGAAAGTTTTGCAAGAAGCTGTTTCAACTACGCATTAGATACAAAACAAGATTTATGGTTTGCAACAAAAGATACAATTTCTAAGAAATATGACCATACATTTAAAGATATTTTCCAGGAAATTTATGACGCTGAGTACGATGGAAAATTTAAAGAAGCTGGAATTGAGTATTTCTATACACTGATTGATGATGCAGTTGCACGCGTAATGAAATCAGAAGGTGGTTATATCTGGGCATGTAAGAACTATGATGGAGATGTTATGAGTGATATGGTTTCTTCTGCATTTGGTTCCCTTGCAATGATGACATCTGTACTTGTTTCTCCAGATGGATACTATGAATATGAAGCAGCTCATGGTACAGTACAGCGTCACTACTACAAACATCTGAAGGGTGAAGAAACATCTACAAACTCTGTAGCAACTATTTTTGCATGGACAGGAGCACTTAGAAAACGTGGTGAGATGGATGGAAATGCAGAATTAATGGAATTTGCAGATCGTCTTGACAAGGCAACAATTGATACAATTGAAGCAGGAGAGATGACAAAAGATCTTGCACTTATTACTACAATAGAGAATCCAACAGTTCTCAATAGTGAAGAATTTATTAAAGCAATTGCAAAAAGATTATAAATATATGAAAGACACCCAATCCAAGGTGAAAGGGTGTCTTTTTTATATATTAGGAAAGTGCTTTCCTAATATATAAAAATCGCTCCGCTAAGGATGCGCACTGCGGCGTACAGTGTAGGTGTCACAAGCGACCGCCGCAGGCGCAAGAATGTGCAAAGCACATTCTTTGTTCTGAAATATATCTATTCTTCGGCTAAATCAGCCCATTGTTCATAAAGGGTTTCTAATTCTTCTTCATTTGAAGATTTTTCAATAGCGAGTTCCTGACATTTTACAGAATTAGAATAAATATCTTCCTGTGTCATCAATTCATCAATTTCCTGATTTCGTGTTTCTAAAACAGCAATTCGTTCTTCTGTCTTTTTTAAATCATTTTTACGCTTTCGCTCACGAGCCTGTGCTTCTTTCTGCTCTTGCCAACTTAACTTTTGACCAAAAGGCTCCTGAGATTCAGAAAAAGTGTTTGGATTAGTAACTTTTGAATTGACAGAAGTTTCCGGAGAAACAGAAGCATATTTTGCAGTTAATTCCTCTTTTTTCTCAAGATAATAGTCATAGTTTCCAATGTAATTTACAAATGTCTGGTTTACCAATTCCAAAATACGTGAAGCAGTCTGATTAATAAAATAACGGTCATGGGAAACATATAAGATTGTTCCGGTATAATCGTTTAAGGCCTGCTCAAGAATTTCCTTTGAAGTGATATCCAAATGGTTTGTGGGCTCATCAAGGATCAAAAAGTTTGCTTCGGAGAGCATTAATTTTGCAAGCGAAACACGACCTTTTTCACCACCGCTTAAATCACGGATGAGTTTAAACACATCGTCTGCAGTAAACTGAAAAGCAGCTAAAGTGTTTCGAATCTGAGTATTTGTTAGTGATGGATAGTCGTCGGAAATTTCTTCAAAAATAGTCTTATTATCATGAAGTACGTGGTGCTCCTGATCATAGTATCCAATCTTTACCTTAGAACCTAAAGTAAAAGCACCTTCATCGGCATCTAATACCTGATTTAAAATTTTTAATAAAGTTGTTTTTCCGGTTCCGTTATCTCCGATGATTGCAACATGCTCACCACGTTTGATTTCAAATGAAATATCGGAAAACAGGGTTTGTGTCTCAAATCTTTTTGTTAAATGTTCAACTGTTAAAACATCATTACCACTGATACAAGATGGATTCAGCTCAAAATGCATTTCCTGTGTGGAATCCATCGGTTTGTCAATACGTTCTATTTTGTCAAGCATTTTTTCGCGGCTTTCAGCACGCTTGATAGATTTTTCTCGATTAAAAGATTTTAATTTTTCAATTACTGCCTCTTGGTGTTTGATTTCTCTTTGTTGATTTAAATATTCTTTCATCTGTGCATCGCGTAACTGACGTTTTTTTTCGGCGTAATCTTTATAATTACCATTATACATACGAAGATGCCCTTGATCTATTTCAACAACCTTAGTTACGACTCTGTTTAAGAAGAAACGGTCATGTGATACGATGAATACAGCTCCCGGGTAATTTAACAGATATGTTTCTAACCAGGATATAGAATTTAAGTCCAAATGGTTGGTCGGCTCATCTAATAATAGGATATCTGGTTTTGTTAACAGAAGTTTGCCTAAGGAAACACGCGTTTTTTGTCCACCTGATAGCGTGCTGGCTTCCTTTGAAAACTCATTTTCCTGAAAACCAAGTCCTTTTAACACCCCTATGATTTCACTTTCATATGCATATCCGTTCTTGGATTCAAATTCAGACATCAGACGGTTGTAAGTATTCAAGCGAGTCTGTAATTCATCACCGGATAAGCCTTTTAATTCGTGTTCAATCGTACGAATTTGTTCTTCAAGTCTTATAATGTCTGCTTTTGCAGTTTTTAATTCTTCGTAAATACTATTTCCACTGATTAGATTTTGCTGCTGTGCAAGATAACCAATTGTTTTCCCTTTTGTAAGAACAATATTCCCGCTGTCTGTTGGCTCTTCGCCAATGATCATTTTTAAAATTGTTGATTTTCCGGCACCATTCACACCGACAAAAGCAACCTTTTCTCTATCTTCAATATGGAAAGAACCATCTTTTACAATGATGCGTTCTCCGAAAGATTTATTTAGATTATGACATGCAAGTATCATATATACATCCTCCTATATTTAAGCATATCGTATTTATTATATCGAAATATAGATAAAATACAACTAAAGAATTTAGATTTCACAAAAAAATTCAGATAAAATAGTGTGAAAACCGACGAAATATAAAAAATTTTTAGATAAAATACAAAAAAAGTATGTCAAAAGTTTGACTTTGTTAAAATAAAACTTTATAATAGATATAGTTTATATTTGGAGGACGATAAGTGTGGAGTCAAGAGGAATATCAAAGGCTGTTATTGGGAGACTTCCAAGATATTACAGATATCTTGGTGAACTCAATGAAGCCGGAGTAGAAAGAATATCATCAAGTGATTTAAGTAAAAAAATGCATGTAACAGCATCACAGATTCGCCAGGATTTGAATAATTTTGGTGGATTTGGCCAACAAGGATATGGTTATAATGTAAAGTATCTTCGCACGGAGATTGGTAAGATACTGGGATTGGACCAGAGTCACAATATGGTAATCATAGGAGCAGGTAATTTAGGACAGGCACTTGCAAATTATGCATCTTTTGCAAGAAATGGATTTATTTTAAAAGGAATCTTTGATGTGAATCCTGAATTGAAAGGAAAAGTGATCAGAGACATTCCGATTCGAATGATGGATGAATTAGAGACAGTTCTTCAGGAAGAAAATATTGATATTGTAGCACTCACAATTCCAAAAACAAAAGCGGTTGAAGTATCTGATATTCTGGTACGTAATGGCATTAAAGCAATTTGGAATTTTGCACATACAGATTTGAATCTTCCGAAAGATGTGATTGTAGAAAGTGTCCATTTATCTGATAGCTTGATGAAGTTGTCCTATAATATTACCCGATACAAAGAAGAACATGGGGAAGATTAGAAGTATCATAACGTGCAAAAGGGTTGTTTAATGCCTTTGCACGTTATTTGTATTTTGGAGATAATTATTTTATTTCGTGCTTTGAGAAAGGATGAGTAAAAATGCGATATTTGCCTACTGGAAATTGGATGCAAAAAGCTGACGCACACACAATTCATGAAATAGGAATTCCATCTTTGGTGCTGATGGAGAGAGCTGCATTGGGAATTGCTGAGGTTATAAAATCGAAAGTTTTGAAGAACAAAAAGATACTGATAGTTTGTGGTTCCGGAAATAATGGAGGAGACGGATTTGCAATCGCAAGATTGTTACATGATGAGAATTATTCCGTAGGAATTGCATTTGTTGGAAAAACAGAGTCAATGAGCGATGAATGTAAACAACAATATTGTATTTGTAAAAATATTGGGATATCGATAGAGACAGAAATTCCTGATGAAGAGTATGGCGTGATCGTAGATGCGATTTTTGGCGTTGGACTTTGCCGGGAGATAAGCGGTAAATATGCTTCTGTGATAGAGTGTTTAAATGCAATGAAAGGATATAAAGTTGCGGTAGATATACCCTCGGGAGTCAGTTCTTTGGACGGAAAAATTTTAGGTATAGCGTTTAAAGCGGACTTGACGGTTTCTGTACAATGTGAGAAACTAGGAACTGTTCTGTATCCGGGAAAAGATTTTGCAGGAGAAGTAGTTGTAAAATCAATCGGTATCAATACAGAACTTTATCAAAATAATATAGAAATATGTTATACACTGGAACAAGATGATCTTTACACATGTCTGCCGAAACGTGTGGCAAATTCGCATAAAGGAACATATGGGAAAGTGCTTATGATTACCGGAAGCAAGGGAATGGCCGGAGCAGCATATTTAAGTGCAAAAGCAGCATATGTAAGCGGAGCAGGGCTTGTTCAGGTATATACTGCCAAAGAAAACAGAAGCATTCTTCAACAACTGCTGCCAGAAGCAATTATCTCCACTTATACAGAATATTCTGAAGAAGAATTGAAACAATTATTAAATTGGGCAGATGTTGTATGTATTGGATGTGGACTTGGCCAGGAAAAAACAGCAGATAAATTATTACAAGGGGTATTTAAATTCTGTAAAGTCCCATGTATTATTGATGCAGATGGAATCAATCTTTTATCTGAAAAGATGGAATTGCTTGAAAAAAGAACATTTCCGATAGCATTAACTCCACACATGAAGGAAATGACGAGACTTTTAAAGTGCTCGGTCGCAAAATTAAATGCAGATCGTATGAATATATTGAATGATTTTGTGAAACGGTATCCTGTTGTTTGTGCGTTGAAAGACGCTCGTACGCTTGTAGCAAAAGAGAATCATCCTTTATTTGTAAATACTGCAGGAAATAGTGCGATGGCAAAAGCAGGTTCGGGAGATGTTCTTGCTGGAGTGATCACAGGGCTTACAGCACAACATATGAATTTGTATGATAGTGTTGTGTCAGGAGTGTATCTTCATGCAAACGGAGGAGATTATGCGAAAAAAAGCTGTGGCGCTTACAGTGTACTGGCAGAAGATTTGATTTCAGGAATAAAAGATGTACTAAAGCAGGTAGAACAGTAACATTTGATATGGAGGAATAGAATATGAAACAATATACACGTGTGTATGCAAAAATTGATCTGGATGCAATTGCATATAACATGGAACAAATGAAGGAGCGAATCGGAACAGGAGCAAAGTTGGTTGCGGTTATTAAAACAGATGGATATGGACATGGTGCGATTCCGATTGCCAGAATGTTCGAATCAGTAGATTATGTATGGGGTTATGCGACAGCTAGTCTTGATGAAGCTGCTCTCTTGCGTAAGGCTGGAATTTGTAAGCCAATCCTTGTATTGGGATGTGTATTTCCAGATCAGTATGAGGATATGATCCGTTACGAAGTACGTCCTGCTACATATACAAAAGAAATGGCAATAGAAATATCAAAACAGGCTGTTAAATTAAATAAAACGGCATATTTGCATATTAAAATCGATACAGGAATGGGACGTATTGGTTTTGCAGTATCGGATGAAACGGCAGATATTATTGAACAGATAAGTAAATTACCAAATATAAAAATTGAAGGAATGTTCACGCATTTTGCGAAGGCAGATGAAAAAGATAAAAGCTATACATATCAACAGCATGAGAAATTTGTTTGGATGAAACAGGCACTGGAAGAGAAAAATCTGGAAATTCCATATATTGATTGCGATAATAGTGCTGGAATTATAGATTTTCCCAATATGAAGCACAATCTGGCAAGAGCAGGAATCTCTTTATATGGAATGTATCCGTCTGATGAGGTAAATAAAAATGCAATTTCATTAAAACCGGCATTAGAATTAATCAGTCATATTTCTTTTGTGAAAAATGTAGAAGCTGGTACTTCAATCAGTTACGGAGGTACATTTGTGGCACCAAAAGCAATGCGAATAGCTACAATACCTGTCGGATATGGAGATGGATATCCACGTTCTCTTTCAAACAAAGGAGCTGTTTTAATTCATGGAAAACGTGCTCGTATTCTGGGAAGAGTTTGTATGGATCAGTTTTTAGTAGATGTTACTGATATCCCGGAAGCAAAATTTATGGATGAAGTTGTGCTGGTAGGGAAAGATCAGACAGAAACTATAACAATAGACGAGTTGGCAGAGCTTAGTGGAAGATTTAACTATGAATTTATATGCTGCCTTGGAAAACGAATCCCAAGAGTTTATATTCAGGATGGGAAAATAGTAGAACAGATTGATTATTTTGCATAGCAAAACTTAAAGTGAATACAATTACACAAAGAATTCTCGTTCCTGCTTTTAGAATAACTATAAAAAAAGCGGACATACTAATATTAAAATATGATGAGAATCGGAGTGTGGAAAATTTGGTTGTAAAGCGTGGAGATATTTACTATGCAGACCTAAGTCCGATTATCGGTTCGGAACAAGGTGGCGTACGCCCGGTCCTGATCATTCAAAATGATGTTGGAAATCGTCACAGTCCGACTATAATCTGTGCTGCTATTACATCACGTATGAATAAAGCAAAATTACCGACGCATATTGAAATTAGTTCAGGAAGATACCATTTAGTAAAAGATTCTGTTATATTGCTGGAACAGATTCGAACAATAGATAAGCAACGACTTCGGGAATATGTATGCCATGTAGACAGTAGAATGATGGGAAAGGTTAACCATGCAATTCAAATCAGTCTTGGTCTGGATACATAAACACTTTACAGATAAACCAAATAGTGGTAGTATAAACAAGATAATGTGTCATGTTGCCTAAGCAATTTGTCACACCGGAAAAGAAAAAAGAAGAGGAGAATGAGAAATGTCAGGACATTCTAAATTTGCGAATATTAAACACAAAAAAGAAAAAAATGATGCAGCAAAAGGAAAAATCTTTACTAAGATTGGTCGTGAACTTGCTGTAGCCGTTAAGGAAGGTGGCGGACCTGACCCGACTAGTAACAGTAGACTTCGTGATGTGATCGCTAAGGCAAAATCAAATAACATGCCGAATGATACGATTGAAAGAAATATTAAAAAAGCAGCTGGTGAAGGTTCAGGCGACAATTATGAACATATTACATATGAAGGATATGGACCGAACGGAACAGCAATTATTGTCAGAACACTGACAGATAATAAGAACAGAACAGCTTCTAATGTCAGAAATGCATTTACAAAGGGCAGTGGTAACGTAGGAACACCTGGATGTGTGTCTTTCATGTTTGACGAAAAAGGACAGATCATTGTTGATAAAGAAGAATGCGATATGGATGCAGATGAATTGATGATGCTTGCACTTGATTCAGGAGCAGAAGATTTTGTAGATAATGATGATAGCTATGAAATTCTTACAACTCCTGAAGATTTCAGTGATGTTCGTCTGAAATTAGAAGAAGCAGGAATTGCTATGGTGAATGCTGAAGTGACAATGATTCCGCAGACATATGTTGAGCTGACGAAAGAGGAAGACCTTAAAAATATTCAAAAGACATTAGATCTTCTTGAAGAAGATGACGATGTACAGGATGTATATCACAACTGGGACGAGTAATATGAATGAGGATACTGTATCGAAGGATATAGTATCCTTTTTGCTTGTCATATATTAAAAATGATATCTGAATAATAAGAATAGGTATATTTTAAAAAATTCACTCCATACTATATAGAAAATGTAAGGAGGAATTTGGGATAATGGATAAATCTTTAAAAAATACATCTAAAGAAAATAAAGAAAGCAGGGAAGAACGGGAAGAAATCCGTGAAGAAATAAAGGAAACCGGAACACTATGGTTAGAAAATGATAAACATCATCACAAAATCCAGATGATTACAATTATTGGAGAAATTGAAGGGCATGAGGCATTATCCGGAAATACAAAATCTACGAAATATGAACACATTATTCCCAAACTGGCACAAGTGGAGGATGATGAAGAAACAGAGGGGGTTCTTATTTTGTTAAATACATTAGGGGGTGATGTTGAAGCTGGACTTGCAATCGCAGAAATGATTGCATCTCTTAGCAAACCTTCGGTATCTCTGGTGCTTGGAGGAAGTCATTCAATAGGAGGACCGCTTGCAGTTTCAGCAGATTATTCATTTATTGTACCAAGTGGAACAATGATTGTACATCCGGTCCGTTCCAATGGAATGTTTATCGGGGTCTATCAAAGCTATCGAAATATGGAACGTACACAAGACCGTATAACCAGCTTTATTTCAAAACATTCAAATATAAGTCAGGCAAGACTGGAAGAACTAATGCTTGATCCAACTCAACTTGTAAAAGATGTCGGAACTATGCTGGAAGGCACTGATGCGGTGAAAGAAGGAATGATCAATGAGGTTGGCGGAATCAGTCAGGCATTGAATAAACTACACGAAATGATTGAAGAACAAAAAAAATAATGTTATACTATATTGAGTATGTTTAACACCAAGGGGGATGTATCATGGCTGCAAAGTCAACCAAGAAACGAAAGACAACAACCAAAAAACCAACTAAAAAACAGCAGCAGGAAAATGCTGCAATTCGCGACGAAATATGTATTTTATGCGTACTTGCTGTATGTATTTTACTATTGATCAGCAACTTCGGCATTGGAGGTATGGTCGGAGAAGCTGTATCATCTGTGTTGTTTGGCTTATTTGGCTGGATTGCATATTTAATCCCTGTGCTTATATTTAGCGTGGTCGCTTTTCTAATTTCAAACAGAGGAAACAGCCACGCGTACATAAAAAGTATTGCATTATTTGTACTTGTTGTATTGCTTGCAACATTGCTTGAACTTATTATGAATCCATATGACGCAACAGCAGGGCTTATGACATATTATCACCAGTCAAGTGTAAACCGAACAGCAGGTGGCCTGTTTGGCGGATTTTTAATGAAATTATTGTGTCCGCTTATCGGGAAAGCAGGAACTTATGTCGTTGTGATAGTTCTGGCAATCGTATGTGTTATCTTAATTACAGAAAAATCATTACTTAAGCCACTGGGGCGAAAGAGTAAAGTAGTATATGAGGATGCTAAGAAATTAAAAGAAACAACAGCTATAAAGTCAGCACAGAAAAGAGCAGCACAAAAGAAAGAAAAGACGGCAAGATTAGAAGCACAAGCAAAAGAACAGCAAAGCACTGTATCGAAACCGACACGAAAACGCAACAAAAAAGTATCAGGTGTTTCGTTTGCTACAACATTGTTGGAAACACCTATACGTGGAAAGTCACCGGAACTTAAGGAATTAATCCCAGAAGAACCAGTAGAAGATATGAGTATCAAACCATTGGATGAGATGCCGGAGCTTACAATAGAATCTCCATTTGATGATGTAGATGTGCCAGATATGAGCGAACCTGTTCCAGAGACAGAAACGATGGCTGTCGAAGAAGCAATTGCACCGATAGAATCTGTGTCTGTATCGGAAGAACCAGAAGAGACAGACATGACTGAAACAACAACGAAACAGACACGGAAACACTCATCACCGGAAGAAAAGGCGGCGGTAACAAAAGAAACAGAGTCTGTGGAAGCAGCCGTTCAGGCACAGAATACAGCACCTGCTAAGAAGTATCTTACTCCACCATTAGATTTATTAAAAAAGGGAAAAGCATCCGGAGGCGATTCGAATGCACATTTGCGTGCCACTGCAATGAAGTTAGAGCAGACTCTTTTGAATTTTGGAGTGAAGGTTCATGTGACAAATGCCAGTTGTGGTCCGGCTGTGACAAGATATGAGCTTCAACCAGAACAAGGCGTTAAAGTTAGCAAAATTGTAGGGCTTGCAGACGACATTAAACTAAATCTGGCAGTGTCAGATCTTCGAATTGAAGCTCCGATTCCTGGAAAAGCAGCAGTCGGGATTGAAGTACCTAATGAAGAAAATACAGCAGTAATGCTCCGAGATCTTTTAGAAGCACCTGAATTTCAGAAAAGTAAAGCAAAACTTGCATTTGCTGTAGGAAAAGATATTGCAGGAAAAGTAATTGTAGCTGATATTGCAAAAATGCCTCATTTACTTGTGGCAGGTGCAACGGGTTCTGGAAAATCCGTGTGTATCAATACAATTATTATGAGTCTTATTTACAAAGCAGACCCGGAAGATGTCAAATTGATCATGGTTGATCCAAAAGTTGTAGAATTAAATGTTTATAATGGAATTCCACATTTGCTTATTCCGGTAGTGACAGATCCTCGTAAAGCGGCTGGGGCTTTGAACTGGGCAGTTGCAGAGATGATGAAACGATATCAATTGTTTGCAGAATATAATGTACGTGATTTGAAAGGATTTAATGAAAAAGTTTCAAATCTCGAACCAGCTGAAAATAATCCGAAAAAAATGGCTCAGATTGTGATTATTGTCGACGAGCTGGCAGATTTGATGATGGTAGCTCCAAAAGATGTAGAGGGTGCGATTTGTCGTTTGGCTCAGCTGGCACGTGCTGCTGGTATACATTTAATTCTGGCAACGCAAAGACCATCTGTAAATGTTATCACAGGATTGATTAAAGCCAATATGCCATCACGTATTGCATTTGCGGTATCTTCGGGTGTAGATTCTCGAACGATTATAGACATGAATGGAGCAGAAAAGCTTCTTGGAAAAGGAGATATGCTCTTTTATCCGACTGGTTATCCAAAACCAGTACGTGTACAAGGTTCCTTTGTTTCTGATAAAGAAGTTCAGCAGGTTGTAGATTACCTGATCAATCAGAATGGCGGGGCAAATTATAGTAGTGACTTAGAAGAACATCTAAGTAATGATAATTCCGTAGAACTTTCCGGTAGTGCAGTCTTTTCCGGAAATTCCTCAGAAACGGAAGATAATCGGGATCATTATTTTGCGGATGCAGGCTTCTTCATTATAGAAAAAGAAAAGGCATCGATCGGAATGCTACAGAGAATGTTCAAAATAGGATTTAATCGAGCCGCAAGAATTATGGATCAGCTTGCAGAAGCACAGGTGGTAGGACCCGAAGAAGGTACAAAACCGAGGAAGGTATTGATGACCAAAGAAGAATTTGAAGAGTATTTAGGAACAGGTAAGAAGGAGGATTAGCAATGAAAACAGATATTCAAATTGCACAGGAGGCACAGATGCTGCCAATTAAAGAGGTGGCAGCAAACGCAGGTATTACAGAGGATGATTTAGAATTTTACGGAAAATATAAAGCAAAGCTTTCAGAAGATTTCTGGGATAAGATTAAAGATAATCCGGATGGAAAACTGGTATTGGTAACAGCAATCAATCCAACTCCTGCAGGAGAGGGAAAAACAACAACATCTGTTGGATTAGGGCAGGCATTTGCCAAGTTAGATAAAAAAGCAATCATTGCACTTCGCGAACCATCTCTTGGACCTTGTTTCGGAATTAAAGGAGGAGCTGCAGGTGGCGGTTATGCACAGGTTGTTCCGATGGAAGATTTGAACCTACATTTCACAGGAGATTTCCATGCAATTACATCTGCTAATAATCTGCTTGCTGCAATGTTAGATAATCACATCCAGCAGGGAAATGCTCTTCAGATCGATCCACGACAGGTTGTATGGAAACGTTGTGTTGATATGAATGACAGAGTATTGCGTAATATTGTTGTAGGTCTTGGAAACAAGATGGACGGAATGGTTCGTGAAGATCATTTTGTTATTACAGTAGCTTCTGAAATTATGGCAATCCTTTGCCTCGCTGATGATTTGCAGGATTTAAAACGCAGACTTGGAAGAATCATCGTTGCATATAATTTTAACGGGGATCCTGTTACTGCAGATGATTTACAGGCGACAGGGGCAATGACTGCATTACTCAAAGATGCAATCAAACCGAACCTGATTCAGACATTGGAACACACTCCGGCCTTAGTCCATGGAGGTCCATTTGCTAATATCGCACATGGCTGCAATAGTGTGCGTGCAACAAAGATGGCTTTAAAAATGGCAGATATTGCAATCACAGAAGCTGGATTCGGTGCAGATCTCGGTGCTGAAAAATTCATGGATATCAAATGCAGAAAAGCAGGTTTAAAACCAGATGCTGTTGTTTTAGTTGCAACAGTACGAGCATTGAAGTATAATGGTGGAGTTGCCAAAGCTGATTTGGCAGAAGAGAATCTGGATGCACTGAAAAAAGGAATCGTGAATTTAGAGAAACATATTGAAAATATACAAAAATTCGGAGTACCTGTAATAGTTACACTGAATTCATTTATAACAGATACAGATGCTGAAAATGAATATATTCGTCAGTTCTGTGAAGAAAGAGGCTGTGAATTCGCACTTTCAGAAGTATGGGAAAAGGGCGGAGAAGGCGGAATTGCACTTGCAGAAAAGGTATTGAATACATTGGAAAATAAAGAAAGCCACTTCCATACACTTTATGAAGACGAATTGTCTTTGAAAGAAAAAATCGAGAAAATTTCAAAAGAGATTTATGGTGCAGATGGTGTGGTTTATGAGCCGGCAGCACAAAAGCAGATTACAAAAATAGAAGCAATGGGATTTGGCGAATTTCCAATATGTATGGCGAAAAATCAATATTCATTCTCAGATGATGCAAAGAAGCTGGGAAGACCAGAAAACTTTGATATTCATATTCGTGAGGTTTATGTTGATGCAGGAGCAGGATTTGTTGTTGCACTGACAGGTTCGGTTATGACTATGCCTGGACTTCCAAAAGTGCCAGCTGCCAACAATATCGATGTGTCTGAAGATGGAAAAATTACAGGACTGTTTTAAGGAGAAACAAAAACAATGCAGTTAATCGATGGAAAAAAGATTTCAAAAGAAATTAAGGATGAATTAAAAGAAGAAGTAGCCGTATTAAAGGCGAATGGAAAAGAAGTGTGTCTTGCTGTTGTTCAAGTGGGAAACGATCCGGCATCTTCAGTTTATGTAAATAATAAAAAGAAAGCCTGTGCTTATATTGGTATCGAATCAGAAAGCTATGAACTGGCAGAAGAGACAACAGAAGAGGAGTTATTGCTTTTAATTGATCGTTTGAATAAAGAAGAACATGTAAATGGAATACTGGTTCAGTTGCCGCTTCCGGCCCATATTGACGAAGATAAGATCATACGTGCTATTTCTCCGGATAAGGATGTAGACGGATTTCATCCAGTCAGCGTAGGACGTCTGTGGATTGGAGAGAAAGGATTTTTATCTTGTACTCCGGCAGGTATTATTCAGTTATTAAAACGTTCCGGGATTACAATAGATGGAAAAGAATGTGTGATTGTCGGACGTAGCAATATCGTAGGAAAACCGATGGCTGCATTACTTTTAAGAGAAAATGGAACAGTTACAGTTACGCATTCACATACAAATAATTTAAAAGATATTACAAAGAGAGCTGATATTTTGATTGTTGCAATTGGCAGAAAACAATTTATAACAGCAGACTATGTAAAAGAGGGTGCAGTTGTTATCGATGTAGGCATGCATCGTGATGAGAATAATAAGCTTTGCGGAGATGTTGCATTTGACGAAGTAGCAGAGCATACATCTGCAATTACTCCGGTTCCAGGAGGCGTAGGACCGATGACGATTGCAATGCTAATGAACAACTGTGTAGAAACAGTAAGAAAATAGGAGGAACCATTTATGAAATGTGCAAATTGTGGTGCAGATATTCCAGCGGGAATGCTTATATGTCCTGACTGTGGCACAGAAGTTCAGATGGTTCCGGACTATAATCCTTTAGATGATGTACTTACTCGTGAAGTAAAAGGTTCTGTAGAGGATGTGACACGCCCGTTGCCTAATAGCAGTGGTCAGGTACAGCAGCAAAGAAATCGTTCAAGACAACAACCACAGAATTCAACGCGTGTATTGAGTCAGGGAGAGTTGGACCGTATCCGTTCAAATCAGATGCGGACATCTCAAAAAAGCAATTATCGCGGGAGAGATACAGTTGGAGAAGAGAGAATCAGACCAACAGGACGTGATACAAGGGCACAACAGACGGATTATAGAACAGCGGATGAACGACGGCGTCAAAAAGCATTGCGGATGCAGCAGGCAAAAAAGAAACGTCGAAATAAGATGATTGTTGTTATGGTTATTTTAGTTGCAGTTGGAATTAGTGGGATCCTTCTTTATCAGAATTCTTATTCGGGAACTTTAAACAAAGCAGAGAAAGCTTATCAGTCTAGTGAATATAGTAAAGCCATTCGGTATTACAATCTTGCAATTGCAAAAGATAATACGCGTGCGACAGCATATGTAGGACTATCAAAAGTATATATTGCCCAGGATGAATTGGATAAAGCAGAAAACATGTTCTTAAATGCGATTGATTCACAGCCGGAAAATGCAGATTTGTATGAGGCTCTTGCACAATTTTATATCAAGACGGATCAGGCAGATAAAATTTCAGGTACTTTGGACGGCAGTAGCAAAAATGTTTTAAAAGAGATGAGTGATTATGTTTCTGACATGCCGGAATTTAGTCTGGAAGAAGGAACATATACAGAAGTGCAACAGGTTTCCTTGTCTGGAAATGGGAAAATTTATTATACAACAGACGGGAATGAACCGACAACTGACAGTACGTTATATACTGAGCCGATTCTGATTGAAGATGGTACGGTTGTTATAAAAGCAATTTGTGTAAATAAAAAGGGAATCCCTAGTTTGGTTGCAACCAAAACATATCAGGTTGAGATTCCAATTGAAGATGCACCAGCTGTTACACCATCTACCGGGCAATATACTTCTGCAACGCAGATCAGTATTACAGTTCCGGAAGGATATACAGCATATTATACAATGGATAATACAACACCAACAACAGCATCAACGCAATACACCGGTCCAATTGACATGCCGGAGGGACAGACGATTTTTTCTGCGATTCTTGTCAACAAGAATGGAAAAACAACACAGGTCACAAAAAGAAATTATGTATTGAATTTACAATAATATAAAAAGAAATCTGTTGGATAAAAAAGAATCCTTCAGATTTCTTTTTTTGTTTATGAGATTAAAAACAGTAAAAATAGCATGCATTTGAAGTCTGATTTTTAGAACGGCAATTTTGAAAAAATCCAGTGTATTTATTACCAAAAATAAAGAAAAAATTTTGGTGATAATTCTTTACCTAATTTTCCAGATTACCTTGTGTGAAAAGATTAACAGTGCTATAATATAAACATGTTAAAAAAATAACACATTGAAGGAGATGCAGTATAATGAGTCGATTTACATTACCAAGAGACATTTATCACGGAAAAGGATGTCTGGAAGAACTGAAAAATTTGAAAGGAACAAAAGCAATCCTCGTTGTAGGTGGTGGCTCTATGAAACGTCAGGGCTTTCTTGACAGAGCAGTGAACTACTTAAAAGAGGCAGGAATGGAAGTAGAATTATTCGAAGGCGTTGAGCCAGATCCATCTGTAGAGACTGTTATGAAAGGCGCTGAAGTAATGCGTGCATTCCAGCCAGACTGGATTGTTGCAATGGGTGGAGGATCACCAATCGATGCAGCAAAGGCAATGTGGGCATTTTATGAATATCCAGAAATTACTTTTGAAGATTTGATTACTCCATTTAGTTTTCCAGAATTAAGACAGAAAGCAAAATTCTGTGCAATTCCATCTACATCTGGAACTGCAACAGAGGTAACAGCATTTTCAGTAATCACAAACTATCAGACAGGTGTAAAATATCCGCTTGCTGACTTTAATATCACTCCAGATGTTGCAATCGTAGATCCAGATCTTGTTGCAGGACTTCCTGTAAAACAGGTTGCATACACAGGTATGGATGCTTTAACACACGCTATTGAAGCATATGTATCAACATTGAATTGCCCATTCACAGATCCTCTTGCACTGCAGGCAATCGAGATGGTTCTGGAATATCTTCCAGCATCATACAACTGCAATATGGTAGCAAGAGAGCAGATGCACTATGCACAGTGCCTTGCTGGTATGGCATTCTCAAATGCATTGCTTGGTATCGTACATTCTATGGCACACAAAACAGGAGCAGCATTCTCAACAGGTCATATTCCACATGGTTGTGCAAATGCTATTTATCTGCCATACGTTATCAAATACAATGCAAAAGATCCTGTAGCAGCTTCACGTTATGCTGAAATCGCACGTAGAATGGGACTGGAAGGTGTTTCAGAGCAGGCATTGATCAACAGCCTTTGCAACAAAATCGATGAATTCAATGTAAAATTGAATATTCCAAAGACATTGAAAGAATTTGGAATCAACGAAGACGAATTCAAAGAAAAAGTTGCCAAGATTGCAGAGCTTGCAGTTGGTGATGCATGTACAGGCTCTAACCCACGTGCAATCGATCCTGCAAACATGGAAAAACTGTTAACATGCACATACTATGGTACAGAAGTAGATTTCTAATTTAATTTGCAAAAAAGGGGCGGGTGTCAGTAGAGCATCGGCCCCCATTTTTTGTTGTATCGTTAAAATCTTCACTTGCCAAGCTGAACCATATAGCGTATTATAATTAAAGGGCGTTTTTATTTCCGAACTAGGTATTGAGTTAGAAATGAAAGAGGAATAAGAGAAACCTAAATAAAAGGAGGAAGATCATGTATAAAATTTTAAAAGCAGAAAAACTGGCTGATAAGATTTTTTTGATGGATGTACATGCACCACGTGTTGCAAGTCACTGTCAGCCGGGACAGTTTGTTATCGTAAAGATGGATGACAAAGGAGAGAGAATTCCACTTACTATTTGCGATTATGATCGTGAAGCCGGAACAATCACAATTGTATTTCAGGAAGTTGGAGCATCTACAATAAAAATGGCTGATCTGAAAGAAGGAGACAGCTTCCGTGACTTTGTCGGACCACTTGGATGTCCATCAGAATTTGTTCATGAAGATCTCGAAGAATTAAAGAAGAAAAAAATCGTTTTTGTAGCTGGAGGTGTTGGTGCCGCACCTGTTTATCCACAGGTAAAATGGTTACATGCTCATGGAATTGAAGCAGATGTTATCCTTGGTGCAAAGACAAAAGATATGGTAATTCTTGAAAAGGAACTGGAAGCAGTTGCTGGTAATTTATATGTAACAACAGACGATGGCTCTTACGGACGTTCCGGAATGGTTACAGCTACCTTAGAAGATTTGGTTAGCAAAGAAGGAAAAACATATGATTCATGTGTCGCAATCGGACCAATGATTATGATGAAATTTGTTTGTCTGTTAACTAAAAAATTAGAGATTCCTACAATTGTCAGCATGAACCCGATCATGGTTGATGGTACAGGAATGTGTGGAGCTTGCCGTCTGCAGGTCGGCGATGAAATTAAATTCGCATGTGTAGATGGACCAGAGTTTGATGGACATCTTGTAGATTTCGATCAGGCAATGAAGAGAAGTCGGATGTATAAGACAGAAGAGGGTCGTGCGATTCTGAAACTGCAGGAAGGTGATACACATCACGGTGGCTGCGGAAATTGCGGAGGTGACAACTAATGGCAGATGTATTAAAGAAAGTTCCTGTAAGAGAACAGGATCCAAAAGTACGTGCAACTAATTTTGAAGAAGTATGTCTTGGATACAATAAAGAAGAGGCAATGGAAGAAGCTACTCGTTGCATTAACTGTAAAAATGCAAAATGTATTCAGGGATGTCCTGTATCTATCAATATTCCAGGATTTATTCATGAAGTAAAAGAAGGTAATATCGAAGAGGCTTATAAGATTATCGGACAGTCTTCAGCATTACCTGCTATTTGCGGACGCGTATGTCCACAGGAATCACAGTGTGAAGGAAAATGTATCCGTGGCATCAAAGGTGAGCCGATTTCTATCGGTAAACTGGAGAGATTTGTTGCAGATTATGCTTTGGAGCATGATATTAAACCAGTTGGAGCAGAAGAAAAGAACGGACATAAAGTTGCTGTTATCGGTTCAGGTCCTTCAGGACTTACATGTGCCGGCGACCTTGCAAAACTTGGTTACGATGTAACTGTATTTGAAGCACTTCATGAACTCGGTGGAGTATTGGTATATGGAATTCCAGAATTCCGTCTTCCAAAACAGAAAGTTGTAGCAAAAGAGATTGAAAAAGTAAAAGAGCTTGGAGTTAAATTTGAGACAAACGTTGTAATCGGAAAATCTACAACAATTGATATGTTGATTGAAGATGAAGGGTTTGAAGCTGTATTTATCGGTTCAGGTGCAGGTCTTCCTAAATTTATGGGTATTCCTGGTGAAAATGCAAATGGCGTATTCTCTGCTAATGAGTATTTGACAAGAAGTAACTTGATGAAAGCTTTTGACGATTCTTATGACACACCAATTTCAGCCGGACATAAAGTAGCTGTTGTAGGTGGTGGTAACGTTGCTATGGATGCTGCAAGAACAGCACTTCGTCTTGGTGCAGAAGTGCATGTTGTATATCGTCGTAGTGAAGAAGAACTTCCAGCACGAGTAGAAGAAGTGCATCATGCAAAAGAAGAGGGAATCATTTTTGATTTGCTGAGAAATCCAAAAGAAATCAAAGTAGATGAGAATGGTAACGTAACTGGAATGACAGTCGTTAAAATGGAACTTGGAGAGCCGGATGCATCAGGAAGAAGACGTCCTGTTGAAGTTGCAGGTTCTGAATATGACATTGATGTAGATACAGTGATCATGTCACTTGGTACATCACCAAACCCATTGATCTCTTCTACAACTGAAGGGCTGGAGATTAATAAATGGAAATGTATCGTAGCAGAAGAAGAAACTGGAAAAACATCTAAAGAGGGTGTATATGCCGGTGGAGATGCTGTTACTGGTGCAGCTACAGTTATCCTTGCAATGGGTGCCGGTAAAGCAGCTGCAAAGGGTATTGACGAATATCTTAGCAATAAATAATTTAGAGAGAGCAATTTTGCACTGAATAATTTTAGATGCAATGCATAAAATAATTATGAGGATATAGGTTTTTCCTATATCCTCGTTTTTTGGACATTAGGGGATTTATATGAAGATCACATTGATTACAGTTGGGAAAATAAAAGAAAAGTATTTGAAAGATGCAATTTCAGAATATAGTAAACGTTTGAGCCGTTATTGCAAGTTAGAAATCATAGAAGTTGTTGATGAAAAAACTCCTGATAACGCAAGTCAGATTGTTGAAGACGGAATTCGTGATAAAGAAGGAGAACGTATCTTAAAATATGTGAAAGAAGATGCATTTGTTGTTACTTTAGAAATCAAGGGAAAACTCTTGACCTCTGAAGAACTGGCTGATAAAATTGAAACTCTGGGTATTCAAGGGACCAGTCATATCATATTTATTATTGGTGGTTCAATAGGCCTTGGAAATGAGGTGTTAAAACGCTCAAACTATGCGTTGAGTTTTTCTAAAATGACATTTCCACACCAACTGATGCGTGTAATTTTACTGGAACAGATATATCGGAGTTATAGAATAATAAATCACGAACCATACCACAAGTAAGTCATTTAATAGATAAAAAATATAAGCAAAAGAAGAGGATTTTAAAACATGCAAGAAGCAACACAAGATATACAGGAAGAAGGCATGGCATTCTTAGAAACTGTCACAGAAAAATTGAAACAGAAATTGGCACAGCTTTATGAAACTCTTTTGGACGGACAAAAAGAGATAGATCAGATGCAAGAATATTTCTGGGATAATTATACAGAGATGGATGAATATGGTTATGAGTATTATGATAACCAACAGGCGTTACTGCAACAGGTAAATGCAAATCAGAATACATTGTCAATGAAACATCGACTTGAGTCTTTGTTAGATTCACCTTTTTTCGGACGTGTTGATTTTCTGTATGATGGAGACGAAGAACCCGAATCATTTTATATTGGCATTGCAAATTTTGCAGAAGACACTGGAAGGCAGCCTCTTATTTATGACTGGAGAGCACCGGTAAGCAGTTTATTTTATGATTATGATAAAGGCAATGCTTCTTATGAAGCACCGGCTGGAATAATTACAGGTGAAATTACAGCAAAAGGACAATATAAAATAAAAAAAGGTAAAATTATATATGCTTTTGAAAGTGATATGCTGATAGATGATGAAATTTTAAAACAAGAATTAGGAAGCAATGGCGATGTTCAATTAAAAAGCATTATTAGAACAATACAAAAAGAACAAAATGAGATTATCAGGAACACCAAGGATCAAATATTGATCATTCAGGGGGCAGCGGGAAGTGGAAAAACATCTATTGCTTTACACAGAATTGCTTATCTGCTATATCATGATCGTAAAAATTTAAAATCATCAAACATTTTAATTTTATCTCCTAATAGTGTGTTTTCTGATTATATTTCACATATTCTTCCAGAACTTGGTGAAGAGAATATTCAGGAAATGAGTTTTGATATTTTTGCTTACAAAGAATTAAAAGAATTTGTCTATGATTGCGAAGATCGATATCATCAATTGGAACGGCAGTTACATGATTGTCCATCAAGTGAGATTCATCGTTACAGATACAAACAGTCTTTTGGTTTTATCGGACAGATGGAAGGTTTTCTTGCTGCATTAGAAGACCGTTTGATTGATTTTCATGATATTGAATGGCGTGGATACCATAAGTCAGAAGAAGATTTAATCCAATTATTTTATTTCAAATTTCAAGACACTCCGATTTTGGTAAGAATGGATGCAATTAAAGAATATTTTATTGATGAGATTGAAACCAGTATGGGACGTGATCTTAAGGAAGATGAACACATTTATTTTGATGAACTTTTTGATAAAATGTATCAGACAAAAGATTTGTATATTATTTATAATTGGTTTTTAGAAGATATAGATTCTCCAGTGTTACCAAAAGTGTCGTATGAACGTCGCATACTGAAATATGAAGATGTATATCCTATGCTCTATTTAAAATATCGACTCTATGGAAAGAAACAGCATCACCGTATTAAACATGTGGTGATTGATGAAATGCAGGATTATTCTTATTTACAGTATACAATTTTACAAACAATGTTTGATTGCAAGATGACGATACTTGGAGATAAGGCACAATCTATGGATGAACAAACACAAGATGTTCTTGCTTTCCTGCCGAAAATATTTGGAAAACAAGTTCGGAAAATTGTTATGAATAAGAGTTATCGAAATACAGTTGAAATTGCAAAGTATGCAGCAGGACTGACAGGTATTTGTGATTTGGAATTGTTTGACCGTCATGGAAAAGACGTAGTAGAAAAAACTTTTTCATCAGTAGAATCAGTAATTTCTGAAATTTTGAAAAATATTAATTTGGATAAATATGAAACAGCAGCGGTTTTAGCCAGAACAGAGAAGGAAGCTTTTGAATTATATAGTTTATTAAAAAGAAAAGATGAAAATGTCTCTTATATGGATCGAGATACATCTGTTTTTCAGAAAGGGCTGACGATCACCACATACTACCTTGCAAAAGGATTAGAGTTTGATCAAGTTTTCACTGTTCGTTCGGATATTGAAACAAATATGTCAAAACAGGCAGATTATATTTGTGCGACAAGAGCGTTACATGAGTTATATATGTATACCTTGGAAAATAATAAATAAAAAATCTATGTTCATTCATAGAAAAGAAAGTTCTCTCATAGATTTTTTATAAAAAAGAATACGTGATCGTGTATATGAGAGCAAAGCAGAAGCAAGATCAGTTAAAGAATAAGATTACTTCTGTTACAGGAATGCCCGATGAGGTTATTTTAGGAGCATCGGTTATAAATATACTTGGATATCATAAGTTATATATAGAAAACTATCGTGGAATCCTTGAATATACTTCTTGCCTGATACGTATTCAGACAAAACAGACACAAATACGTGTTGTTGGAAAGAAATTAAAAATAGAATATTATACAAATTTAGAAATGAAAATCACAGGAGATATTTGTTCGATAGAATTTTGTAAATAAGGAGTTTTCTATTGATACATTCAATCATCCAATATCTTCAAGGGTATTTGATTTTATGCGTGGAAGGAGATTCGGCAGAGCGCTTTTTGAATTTATGTTCATATCATAAAATATATATATGGAATGTAACCATTCATGACAATGTTTATGAATTACAAATAAGAATCAAAGATTTTCGAAAAATCCGTCCGATTGCCCGGAAAACGCATACACATGTAAAAATAAAAAATCGTTTTGGCTTTCCGTTCTTTATATATTCTCATAAAGTAAGGGTTTTCTTTCTTGTTGGAATTATTTTTTGTATTTGTTTGTTAAAAGAATGCTCCGCCAGAATATGGGATGTGCATTTTAGCGGAAATCAAGAACTGACTGCAGAATCACTAATGGATTTTTTGCAGACAATTTCTATATATCCTGGAATGCGTAAAGAAAAAATAGATTGTTTTCAGGTAAATAAAGTACTTCGTGAACAATATCCTGAGATTGTATGGGTGTCTACTTCGCTGGATGGAAGTATTCTTCAAATTAAAATCAAAGAAAATGAAATGCGAAGAAATAACGTACCTTCATTGGAAGACGCAGAAGGGATAGATTTGATCGCAACTTGTGATGGAGTTATAACACAAATTATAACAAGAAAAGGAATCCCCCTTGTACATGTCGGAGATCAAGTAAAAAAAGGAGATATCCTGGTATCTGGAAGATTGAAAATCAAGAATGATTCCCAGGAAATTATCCGTTATCAATATGAACATTCTGATGCGGATGTTTTTGCAGATACAATACAAGTATATACGGATAAAATTTCAAGGAAATATAAGCAAAAACAGTATAATAAAAAAGAACAACGATTTACTATCTTTTTTAGGATAAAATCCTGGTCTATTGAAATTGGAAGCCTGAGAAATTCCTTTTCGAATGTTGAAAAGGAATCAGTGGAATATCAGATTCAATTTGGTGAAAATTTTAAATTGCCGATTTATTATGGATATACGAAGGCTAAGGGGTATCATTTTATACCCCAAAATTATTCAAAAGAAGAATTAAAAACAAAATTGAATTTGAATTTTGAACAATTTCTCCAAAAATTGGAAGAAAAGGGTATTCAAATAACAGGGAAAAGTGTTAATATACATTTATATGACGTTTTTGCATCGGCAGATGGAACATTATATTTAAATCAGACAATTACACAACCTGTCGAGACAGAAATGATGGAAATTGAAAGGAACGAACCGGAATGAGCTTATCGGAATTAAATATTGATATCCCGGCTGAACACGAAAAAAACGTGTTCGGCCAGTTTGATGTATTTGCGAAAAAAATAGAACGTACATTTCATGTAACATTGATCTCACGAGATGACATGATTAAAATTCTTGGTGAACAGTCACTGGCGCAGAAAGCATATCGTGTACTTAGCCAGCTTACAGAATTATCCCGCAGAGGAAATACGATCACAGAACAAAATGTAAATTATGCAATTTCACTTGTGTTTGAGGGCCAGGAAGAAGAAATTGTAGAAATAGATAAAGATTTAATTTGTCATACATTACAAGGAAAACCAATCAAACCAAAGACACTTGGGCAGAAAAAATATGTGGATGCGATACGGAATGGAATGATCACTTTCGGATTAGGACCGGCAGGAACTGGAAAAACGTATTTAGCAATGGCAATGGCAATCACTGCATTTAAAAATAATGAGGTGAGTCGAATTATTTTAACAAGACCTGCTATTGAAGCAGGAGAAAAGCTTGGATTCCTTCCAGGTGATCTGCAGAGCAAGATCGATCCATATCTCCGCCCGTTATATGATGCATTATATCAGATTATGGGAGCGGAGAGCTTTATTAAAAATCAGGAAAAGGGATTGATTGAAGTGGCCCCGCTCGCATATATGAGAGGACGTACTTTGGATAATGCGTTTATCATTCTGGATGAAGCACAAAATACAACACCTGCCCAGATGAAGATGTTTCTTACGCGAATCGGGTTTGGTTCCAAGGTTGTTATTACCGGAGACTCTTCGCAGAAGGATTTACCGGCAGGAAGTGTGTCTGGATTAGATGTTGCGGTAAAGGTAGTCAAAGATATTGAAGATATCAGCATTTGTACTTTGACAAGTAAGGATGTTGTGCGCCATCCACTTGTACAACGTATTGTAAAAGCGTATGAAGCATACGAAAACAAAAGTACTCGTTCAGGGAAAACAAATGCAAAAAGGAGAAAATCATGAGTTTATATATAGAAGATGAGAGCAGTATTACACTTCCGATTGAGGTGGAATCAATTGCAAATCTTGTGGTAGAAGCAGCATTGGATTATATCCAGTGTCCGTTTGAAGCAGAAGTAAATCTGTTGCTGACAGATGATGAAGCAATTCATGAAATGAATCAGGAATTTAGACAGGTAGACCGCTCTACAGATGTATTGTCTTTTCCAATGTTAGAATATGCAAATCCGGGTGATTTTTCGGAAATTGAAGAACAAGAAGATGCATTCAACCCAGAGACCGGAGAATTGATGCTTGGAGATATTGTGATTTCAAAAGAACATGTTCTTGCACAGGCAGAAGCTTATGCACATTCTCCAAAGCGGGAGTTTGCTTTTCTTATTGCACATAGTATGCTTCATCTATTTGGGTTCGATCACATGGAAGAGGAAGAACGTATGATAATGGAAGCAAAGCAGCGGGAAATTATGGAAAAAGTACAAATATTACGCTAACTGACGGAGGGGATGATGACGGATTTACAAAGTAATAAAAAAACAAAGAAAAAAGATGATTTTTTGATGCAGGGAGCAATATTGGCAGTTGCAATGTTTCTTACAAAAATCATCGGAGTTGTATATAGAATTCCATTGACAAATATCCTGGGAGACGAAGGAAACGGATTCTACGGTTATGCATTTGAGGTTTATGCGATGGCATTGATGCTTTCAACATTTAGTCTTCCTGTTGCAGTTTCAAAGTTAGTTTCAGCAAGACTTGCAATGCATCAGAAACGAAATGCGTTTCGAGTGTTTCTTGGGGCGTTGGCATTTTCAATTGTCGTAGGACTGGTTATCTCACTTTTAATCTTTTTTGGAGCAGGGGCAATTTCTACGCATATGATGGAATCTCCGCTCAGTGTATATGCACTTCGAGTATTGGCTGTAGGTCTTTTTATTGTTGCTGTTCTTGGTGTTCTTCGAGGCTATTTTCAGGGACTTGGCACTATGGTTCCAACTGCAATTTCGCAGATCATTGAGCAGATTATCAATGCAATCGTAAGTATTGCAGGGGCAAAAGTACTGTTTGATGTTGGGGCAGCAGCAGGTAAAAAATCAGGAGAAGAATTACTTGGTCCGGCATATGGAGCTGCCGGTGGAACTCTTGGAACAGTAGTGGGTGCATTTGCGGCATTATTATTTCTGCTTTTTGCGATTTTCTTATATCGAAATAATATTCGTAGACAGTTAAAAAGTGATACTACTCGTAGAAAAGAAAGTTATAAGCGTATAATTAAAATCCTGTTAATTACAATTGCACCGATTATTTTCAGTACTGCAATTTATAATATCAATCAGATTTTGGATCTGACAATATTCAATAAGGTTATGGCAGCACAAGGCTTTACGGAGAAAGAGTATATGGCTTTACAGGGAATTTATACTGGAAAGTATAATACATTGATTAATGTGCCGCTTGCAATGGCAAATGGATTGGCGGCTTCAATTATTCCGAGTATGACAACAGCCGTTGCAGTGCATGACAAAAATCAGATTCATGAAAAAATCAGTCAATCGATTCGATTTACAATGATTATAGCAATTCCATGTTTTATTGGATTTATTGTACTTGGGTCTCCGCTTATGGTCCTTTTGTATAATGATACAAGCAAAACACCGGCAACATTGCTCGCTGTTGGCTCGATTACGGTTGTTTTGTATTGCTGGTCAACTGTTTCAAACTCAATTTTACAAGGTCTTGATAAGTTATCTAAACCTGCTAAAAATGCAGGTATTTCATTGGTTATACATTTGATCGCATTATTTATTATGTTAGTTGTATTAAAATGGAATATCTATGCGTTAGTAGGAAGTAATATTGTTTTTGCAATTTGTATGTGCCTGCTCAATGCACGTGCAATTCATAAAGCATGTGATTATCGGCAGGAAATTGATAATACATTTGTCAAACCATTGATTGCAGCATTAATTATGGGTGTAGTTACGTATCTTGTACATTTCATTTTTGATCTTTTAATTGGAGGGCGTTTTACTGCAACATTTATTGCAATTTTATTTGCAGTGATTGTTTATGCACTTGCATTATTAAAACTCGGGACATTGTCAAATGATGACATCCGGGCATTGCCACAGGGAGATAAGATTTTACATATTTGTAAAAAATTCCATCTGCTTCCAAAATATAGAATGTTATAAATTTAACTGAATAAGAAATAAAAAGAAGCCAATACTATATAAAAAAGGAGAGATCCTATGAGAAAATATTTTATTGGCTTTTTTTCTATTATTTTAATAGTATTTAGTGTAATTACAGTAGGATATCAATTGACTTATAAGTATACGAATACAAAAGCTCAACAGAGTAAGGAACAGATGCTGACAGAACGTATTGAAAAATCAGGAAGCATCAGCACAAAAGGGGATGCAGTAAAAAATAACGGGTATTATATTTCGTCCCTGCAAGGATATATTGTCGTATATTGTGATGACCATAAAACGGTATATGAAGTAACCGATATTCCAATAAATTCACTTCCTAAAGATATACAGGAAAAAGTAATGAATTCAATGTATATTGAAAGTGCAGAGGAGTTATATCAATTTTTAGAAAACTATTCAAGCTGAGAGTAGAGAATTTTGGCAGACGGGTAGACGAAATAAAAAAAATAGTGTAGTATAGTTATGTTTACGAGAAATTTACATGGAAAAGTAAAGTGAGGAATTACAATGGATGAGCGAAAGATAGCAAGAATTAATGAATTATATAGAAAATCAAAAGCAGAAGGACTGACAGAATCCGAGAAAAAAGAACAGAAACTTTTGCGACAGGAGTATCTGGAAAGTATTCGCGGTAACCTGCGCAGCCAGTTAAATAATATCGATATCAAGGAAAAAGATGGAAGTATCATAAACCTTGGTGAAAAATACGGAAGAAAAATTGGAAACTAGTAAGGGTGTTTGAATTATGTTAAATGGACTTCCGGGGGATCCGGTTATGTTGTTAAGTGTCGTAAATACAAAATTACGAGATCAATATCACGACCTAAATGTATTGTGTGATGATATGAATGTTGCAAAAGAAGAGATAGAATCAAAATTAAATGCGATTGATTATTTCTATGATAGTAACCGTAATCAATTTGTTTAATGATAGGACAAAGGCAGGTTTGCGAAAAGTTATTTCGTAAACCTGTCATTTTATATATTAGAAAAGCAGTTGAAAAAAAACATTTTGTAACGTATAATATAATATCGTCTTAATATTGAAAGGAACATTGGAAAACGATGGAATATAATAACAATAAAGAAATAGAAAAAATATTAGAAGAGATTGATATAAGTGAAGAAGCACCAATTGAAGAGCCTATGCGCCAGTATTATTTTATCAAAAAAGGGAGAGCGTATGTTGCCGAGTTGAGCGAAAAATTAGGTCGCCCTCTTTATGTCTGTGTAAACACTTTTGGGTGTCAGATGAACGCGAAGGACTCTGAAAAATTGCTTGGTATTCTTGAACAGATGGGTTATAAAGAAGAAACAGATGAAAATAAGGCAGATTTTGTTATTTATAATACCTGTACTGTTCGTGAAAATGCAAATCTGCGTGTTTATGGACGTCTTGGACAGCTTAACCGCATCAAAAAGAAGAACCCACATATGATGATTGGATTATGCGGATGCATGATGCAGGAACCGGAAGTTGTAGAAAAGTTAAAGAAGAGTTACAGATTTGTTGATCTGATTTTTGGAACTCATAATATTTATAAATTTGCAGAACTGATCGTAACATGCTTTGAATCAGAACGTATGGTGATCGATATCTGGAAGGATACGGATAAAATTGTTGAAGATTTGCCGACAGATCGTAAGTATTCATTCAAATCTGGTGTAAACATTATGTTTGGCTGTAATAATTTCTGCAGCTATTGTATTGTACCTTATGTGCGTGGACGAGAAAGAAGCCGTAATCCGAAAGATATTATTCGAGAGATAGAGAAGCTGGTTGCTGATGGAGTAGTAGAAGTCATGCTTCTTGGACAAAATGTAAATTCATACGGGAAAAATCTGGATGAGCCAATGACATTTGCTCAACTTTTACAGGAGATTGAAAAAATAGAAGGGCTTGAACGTATCCGTTTTATGACCTCCCATCCAAAGGATTTATCAGATGAACTGATTGAAGTAATGGCACATTCAAAAAAAATCTGTAAACACCTTCATTTACCGGTTCAATCAGGAAGTACAGATGTCTTAAAGAAGATGAATAGAAGGTATACAAAAGAACAGTATTTATTACTGGTAGAGAAAATCAAAAAGGCAATTCCAGATATTTCACTTACAACAGATATTATTGTTGGATTTCCGGGAGAGACAGAAGAAGATTTTCAGGAAACGTTAGATGTAGTACGTAAGGTGCGCTATGACAGCGCCTTTACATTCCAATATTCAAAGCGTACAGGAACTCCTGCTGCCGTACTTGAAGATCAGATTTCACCGGAGGTCATGAAAGATCGTTTTGATCGTCTGTTAAAAGAAGTCCAGACAATCTCAGCAGAAGTGTGCAGTGTACATAAAGGAACGGTACAGCGTGTTCTTGTTGAAACCCAAAATGATCATGACGAGCATCTGGTGACAGGTCGTATGAGCAACAATCTGCTTGTTCATTTTCCGGGAGATGCTTCATTGATTGGAAAATTAGTTGATGTTGAACTCAAAGAATGTCATGGATTTTATTATATGGGAGAAATCGTTTCTTAAGAAAAAATTTTTCGGGCAATATTTTTACCAAAAACGTCCAAACTATGTAGCAAAACTATATAGGAGGACGTTTTTGCATGAAAAGATTAAAAGAATATACTGGATTGTGGGCTTTAGGCGGAATGTTATATTACGGAATAGAAGTAATTTTTCGAGGTTTTTCACATTGGTCTATGTTTGTGCTGGGAGGAATCTGCATGATGTTTTGTGGGCAACAGGGAGTGTGGACAAAGTGGGAGGACCCATTGTGGATGCAGGTAGTAAGATGTTCAATCTTTGTTACAGCAGGAGAATTTATTACAGGAATTATTGTAAATAAATGGCTGAAGCTGAATGTATGGGATTATTCAGATCAGCCGTTTCATCTTCTTGGACAAATTTGTTTTGCATTCATTATTTTATTTTCCGGGTTATGCGTGATAGCGATTTATTTATCAGCGTATTTTTTACACTTTATTTGTGGTGAAAAAAAACCACATATTCATGTTTTATAAAAAGTCGAAAAATGCTATAATAAATTGGATTTCTTTTGAGATACATTAATTTGAATTGAAAGGATGGCGTAATAAGTGGCTGAAATGACACCAATGATGCAGCAATATATGGAGACAAAGTCTCAATATCCGGACTGCATTTTATTTTATAGATTAGGTGATTTCTATGAGATGTTTTTTGATGATGCATTGACTGCATCCAAAGAATTAGAAATCACATTGACAGGAAAGAATTGTGGGATGGAAGAACGTGCACCAATGTGTGGGGTTCCTTATCACGCAGTAGATGGATATTTGACAAAATTAGTATCTAAAGGATATAAAGTAGCAATCTGTGAGCAGGTTGAGGATCCAAAACAGGCAAAAGGTATTGTGAAGCGTGAAGTAGTGCGAATTGTAACACCTGGAACTATTTTGGATGCAGCCGCAATTGACGAGAGCAAGAATAATTATATTATGTGTATTGTATACATTGCGGATCGCTATGGATTGTCAGTTGCAGATGTAACTACCGGAGATTATTTTGTGACAGAACTGCCGGACGGACAAAAATTAAAAGATGAAATTTTTAAATTTATGCCGTCAGAAATTATTTGCAATGAATCATTCTATATGAGTGGAATGGATCTTGAAGATATGAAAAATCGACTTGGAATTACAATTTATTCATTGGAATCATGGTATTTTGATGATGAAATTTGTAAATCTAAATTAATGGAACATTTCAAGGTATCTTCGCTGCAAGGACTTGGACTTGCGGATTATGATTGTGGAGTGATCAGTGCGGGGGCACTGCTTCAATATTTATTGGAAACACAAAAAAATGATCTGTCTCATATGACACATATCACACCGTATACGACCGGAAAATATATGATGCTGGATAGTTCTACAAGACGGAATCTAGAGTTATGTGAAACTTTACGTGAGAAACAAAAAAGAGGCTCCTTATTATGGGTATTGGATAAAACCAAAACAGCTATGGGGGCTAGAACATTACGAAAATACATTGAACAACCATTAATTGAGCGTACTGAAATAGAACGCCGTCTGGATGCGGTTACAGAATTAAAAGAAGAGGCTATTTCCAGAGAAGAGATCAGAGAGTATTTATCTCCTGTATATGACTTAGAAAGATTGATTACAAGAATTACGTACGGCTCAGCCAATCCGCGAGATCTCACTGCTTTTTCAACATCATTGGAAATGCTGCCGGCTATCCATTATATATTAGAAGATATGAAATCGGACTTATTATGTGAGATTTGTAAAGAAATGGATACTCTGGAGGATTTATGCTCCCTTGTAAAATCAGCAATTGCACAAGAACCACCAATTGCTATGAAAGAAGGAAATATTATACGTGATGGCTACAGCGAGGAAGTAGATACACTTCGTCGTGCAAAATCGGATGGAAAAACATGGCTTGCGAAACTGGAAGAGCAGGAGCGTGAAAAGACAGGAATTAGAAACCTAAAGATTAAATATAACAAAGTGTTTGGATATTATTTGGAAGTAACAAATTCTTATAAAGAGCTTGTGCCGGAATATTATACCCGTAAACAGACACTGGCAAATTCGGAAAGATATATTACACCTGAATTAAAAGAACTGGAAGACACTATTTTAGGTGCAGAAGATAAACTTTATGCACTGGAATATGAATTATATTGTACTGTTCGAGATACGATTGCAGGAGAAGTTATCCGAATTCAGAAAACAGCGAAAGCCGTTGCAGCATTGGATGTGTTTACATCACTTGCACTTGTTGCAGAACGCAATAACTATATCCGCCCTACAATCAATGTTCAGGGAAAAATTGATATTAAAGATGGGCGACATCCAGTTGTAGAGCAGATGATTCCAAACGGTTCATTTATTTGCAATGATACCGTGCTGGATGATAAAAAGCAGAGGATTTCTATTATTACAGGTCCGAATATGGCTGGTAAATCTACATATATGAGACAAGTTGCCCTTATTGTGCTGATGGCACAGCTTGGCTCTTATGTGCCTGCTTCTAAAGCAAACATTGGACTTGTGGATCGTATTTTTACCAGAGTCGGAGCCTCAGATGATCTTGCATCAGGACAAAGTACATTTATGGTAGAGATGACGGAAGTAGCTAATATTTTACGAAATGCTACAAGTAAGAGTCTGCTTGTATTGGATGAAATCGGTCGAGGAACAAGTACATTTGACGGCCTTTCCATTGCCTGGGCTGTCGTGGAATATATCAGTGATGCAAAATTACTTGGCGCGAAAACATTATTTGCAACACATTATCATGAGCTAACAGAGTTAGAAGGAAAAATCAACAATGTAAACAATTATTGTATCGCGGTGAAAGAAAAGGGTGATGATATCGTATTTTTGCGAAAGATTGTAAAAGGCGGAGCAGACAAGAGTTATGGTATTCAGGTAGCAAAGCTGGCAGGAGTTCCGGATATTGTAATCAATCGAGCAAAAGAAATCGTAGAGGAACTGGCGGATGAAGATATTACTTCACGTGTCAGTGAAATTGCTTCCAGAGAGGCTGAAGCAAAGAAAAAAACAAAGTCTAAAAAATATGATGAAGTAGATATTGCACAGTTTTCTTTATTCGACACAGTAAAAGACGATGATGTTCTTGAAGAACTGAAAGCTATTGATGTAGGTAATCTGACTCCAATCGATGCCTTAAATACCATTTACAGACTTCAGAACAAATTAAAAAATCGTTGGTAAAAGGAGTACATAATGCAGCATATTCAAGTATTAGATCAGGTTACAATTGATAAAATTGCCGCTGGGGAAGTGATTGAACGACCGGCTTCTATTGTGAAAGAACTTGTAGAAAATGCGATTGATGCCGGAGCAACACATGTTACAATTGAGATCGAAGAAGGCGGAATCTCTTTGATCCGTATTACCGATGACGGAAGCGGTATTATGAAAGAAGATATCCGCAATGCATTTTTGCGCCATTCTACAAGTAAGATCCGTAATGTGGAGGATTTGCTTCACATTACATCTCTTGGATTTAGAGGAGAGGCATTATCCAGCATTGCGGCAGTTACAAAGGTGGAAGTAATCACAAAAACAAAAGAGGCTATACTTGGAACAAGATATGTAATTGAAGGCGGACAAGAACTTTCATTAGATGAAGCCGGATCTTCTGACGGAACAACTTTTATAATAAGACAGTTATTCTATAATGTCCCTGCTAGACGCAAATTTTTAAAAACTGCAATGACAGAAGCGGGACATGTACAAGATTTGTTAATACGATTGGCATTATCTCATCCGGAAGTTGCATTTCGATTTTTAAATAATAATCAAGAGAAGCTTAGAACTTCCGGAAGTGGCAAATTAAAGGATGTGATCTATAATATTTATGGACGTGATGTTGCATCTAATTTACTGGAATTGGATTATCGGCAAGGAGGTATTCATATTACCGGGTATCTTGGGAAACCTTTGATTACAAGAGGAAATCGTAATTTTGAGACATTTTTTGTGAACGGACGTTATGTAAAAAGTACGATGATCTCAAGAGCTGTTGAAGATGCGTATAAAGATTTCATGATGCAGCACAAATTTCCATTTGTAGTATTGCATTTCCAGGTGGATACAGAAACAGTAGATGTAAATGTGCATCCGACAAAGATGGAACTTCGTTTTCAAAATCAACAAGAAGTATATAAAACCGTATTTGAAGCAATACATCGACAATTATTAGAACCGGAATTGATTCCACAGGTGGAAGTTCCAGAACCATTGACATCACCTGTTCAGGAAAAAAAGAAGACTCCGTCACCGGATCTTAAACTTGTAAGACGAGCAATCCCATCCGATTCAAAGGAAGCTGCAGTTTCGATTGCGACAACACCGAGAAATTCTGCGGCACAGACAGTGCCAGAGCCGGTGAAAGAGGAACCTCATAACGAGGATTACTTTATTCGTAAAATGAGAGAGCGTGTTATGTCTTATCATAATCGGAATTCTTCAGCAGAGGTGAAAGATCAGAAAAAGATTTTCAGACCGGAAGAACAGAAAAAACGGATACAGACTTCGGTTCGTGAAGCTACAACATATAAGGTAAATGAGACACCGGTAGTCCAGAAACCAGAGCAGCTGAATTTATTTGAAGAAAAGTTATTAAAACGGGAGGTCCGGGCAGAGTATCGTCTGATTGGACAAGTATTTGATACCTACTGGCTTGTTCAATTTCAGGATAATCTTTATATTATAGACCAGCATGCCGCTCATGAACGTGTTTTATATGAACGGACTTTAAAAGAAATGAAAAACCGGGAGTTTACCTCACAGTATTTAAGTCCTCCGATCATACTGACACTTTCTATGCAGGAAGCAGAACTGCTTAAGACACATAAAGAACGTTTTGAGCGTATAGGTTTTGAAATCGAACCATTCGGGGGCGAAGAATATGCGATACGTGCAGTTCCTGCAAATTTATTTAGCATTGCAAAAAAAGAATTGTTTATGGAAATGCTCGACAATCTGGCAGATGGTCTTAGCACCAATATGACACCGGATATCATTGATGAAAAAGTAGCGTCTATGTCATGTAAGGCGGCTGTAAAAGGAAATAACCGATTATCAGCACAAGAAGTTGACGCATTAATCGGTGAACTATTAGAATTGGAGAATCCGTATCATTGTCCACATGGTCGTCCGACGATTATTGCAATGTCAAAAAAAGAATTGGAGAAAAAATTCAAGAGGATTGTATAATATGAAAAAATCTTTAGTTATTTTGACAGGACCAACGGCTGTTGGAAAAACAAAAGCATCTATCGGTCTTGCCAAAGCAATTGGCGGGGAAATTATTTCTGCTGATTCCATGCAGGTCTATAAGCAAATGGATATTGGTTCAGCAAAAATAAAGCCTTCAGAAATGGATGGAATTCCACATTATCTTGTAGATATCTTGGAGCCGGATGAAGAATTTCACGTTGTTCTTTTTCAACAGATGGCAAAACAGGCAATACAGAAAATCTATGAGAAAGGGAAAATACCAATCCTTGTAGGAGGGACTGGATTTTATATTCAGGCGGTTTTGTATGATATTGATTTCTCAGAAAATGAAAAAGATACGTCTTATCGAGAAGAATTGGAAAAACTGGCACAAACAAAAGGTGCAGAATATCTTCATGACCGTTTACGGGAAGTAGATGAAAAATCGGCACAGGATATACATGCCAATAACGTAAAACGTGTTATTCGTGCATTAGAATATTTTCATCAAACCGGAGAAAAAATATCAGAGCATAATGAAGAACAACGAAAAAAAGTATCTCCATATAATTTCTCTTATTTTGTATTGAACGATGAGAGAGCACATTTATACGAGAGAATTAATCTTCGTGTGGATCAGATGATAAATGAAGGTCTGGTAAGAGAAGTACAGTCTTTAAAAGAAAAAGGTTATACAAGAGATATGGTTTCCATGCAAGGTCTTGGATATAAAGAAATGTTAGATTACTTAGATAATAAGTGCTCGTTGGAAGAGGCTGTTGAAATTATCAAGCGGGATACAAGACATTTTGCAAAGCGACAAATCACATGGTTTAAAAGAGAATCCGATGTTACGTGGATTGATAAAAAAGAATATGATTATAACGAAGAAAGAATTCTAAAAGCAATGCTTCAGAAATTGAAAGAAAGAGGAATTATAAATGAATACAATAATGGATGAAATGTATCAAAATTTAGGAATATCAAAAGTGGTGCTTGATGCCGGAAATAGAATCGAGCAAGAGTTGAAATCACGATTTGCAAATTTTGACAAGGTAGCAGAATATAATCAATTAAAGGTTCTTCATGCGATGCAAAAAAATCGTGTCAATGAAGGTTGCTTTCACTATGCAAGCGGATATGGATACAACGACCAGGGACGTGATACTTTAGAGCAGGTTTATGCTGACACGTTCCATACAGAAGCAGCATTGGTTCGTCCACAAATTACTTGTGGAACACATGCGCTTGCACTTGCACTCTCCGCAAATTTACGTCCGGGAGACGAACTCCTCTCTCCGGTTGGAAAACCTTATGATACTTTGGAAGAGGTAATTGGAATTCGTCCATCAAAAGGTTCTCTTGCTGAATACGGAATTACATATCGTCAGGTTGAACTTTTGGAAGATGGTTATTTTGATTATCCTGCCATTGAGAAAGCAATCAACGAGAAAACAAAACTGATCACGATTCAACGTTCAAAAGGTTATCAGACACGTCCAAGTTATTCAGTAGAAAAAATCGGTGAATTGATTGCATTTGTAAAAAAGATAAAACCAGACGTAATTTGTATGGTTGATAACTGTTATGGGGAATTTGTCGAGACGATTGAACCAAGTGATGTTGGGGCAGATATGATAGTTGGTTCTTTGATCAAAAATCCGGGTGGTGGACTTGCACCAATCGGTGGATATGTGGCAGGACGCAGTGATCTGATCGAAAACTGTGCGTATCGTCTTACTTCACCAGGACTTGGAAAAGAAGTTGGAGCATCGCTTGGTGTAATGCAGTCATTTTATCAAGGATTTTTCCTGGCACCAACCGTTGTAAGCAGTGCCATCAAAGGAGCTGTATTTGCTGCGAATATATATGAACGTCTTGGTTTTGGAGTGATTCCGAATGGTCAGGAATCCAGACATGATATTATTCAGGCTGTTGAATTAGGAACAGCTGATGGCGTGATCGCATTTTGCAAGGGAGTCCAGGCCGCTGCACCAGTGGACAGTTTTGTAACACCGGTGCCATGGGCAATGCCTGGATATGACAGCGATGTGATTATGGCAGCAGGAGCATTTGTGCAAGGGTCTTCAATCGAATTAAGTGCGGATGGTCCTATTAAACCACCATATGCTGTATATTTTCAGGGCGGTCTTACATGGCCACATGCAAAGCTGGGAATTTTACAATCTTTGCAGCAACTTGTATCGGTAGGTATTGTAACAGAAGAACAATTAAAAAATTTGTAGTCAGAGGATAGATTAATGAGACATGTCGCAGTAATCGGAGGTGGTGCAGCCGGAATGATGGCTGCAATCACTGCCGCACGTGAGGGAGTAAAGGTAACCATTCTGGAACATAAAGACCGAATTGGGAAAAAGATTTTATCAACCGGAAATGGGCGTTGTAATTTTACAAATACTTATCAGACACCTGCATGTTATCGTTCAGATAACAGAGATTTTGCATGGAATATCATTCAAAAATTTAATGTAGAAAAAACAATTTCATTTTTTAAAGAACTTGGGATTTATCCAAAGGATAGAAATGGCTATTTGTATCCGTATTCTGATCAGGCGGCTGCTATACTGGAGGTATTACAGATAGAAATCGCAAAATTAAATATTTGTGTCATGACAGAAATAAATGTTTTAGATATTCAACCGGTAAAAAGAGGAATTCGCGTCACTACCGATAAAAAAACAATCACCGTAGACAGTGTTATTTTTGCTTGTGGATCAAAGGCAGCACCGGTGACAGGATCAGATGGTTCAGGATATCAATTAGCAAAACTACTTGGTCATAGAATCGTTCCGGTGCTTCCGGCACTTGTTCAGCTTCGATGTGCAGAGAAATTTTATAAAAGTATTTCAGGGGTGAGGGTTCAAGGAACTGTTGAAATTTATGCGGATGATATTTCCCTTGCATCAGATACAGGGGAAATCCAGTTGACGAATTATGGTATTTCCGGCATTCCGGTATTTCAGGTAAGTCGTTATGCGGCAAAGGCCATATATCAAAAACAGTCAGTTACAGCTGTTTTGAATTTTATGCCGGATATGAATAAAGATGAATTTTTATCATTTTTACAAGAACGAATTACTTTGTGCCCACACAAAACACTAGATGAGTTTTTTACCGGAATATTCCCTAAAAAGCTTTGTGAACTGTGGATTCGGCTTTCACGGTTGCCAAAAGAAATGAGAGTGTCTGACCTGTCCGGGGAACAACTTGAAAAATTAGTACTGTTGATCCAGCATTTACGAACACATATTACAGAGACAAATGCATTCGAACAGGCACAGATCTGTTGTGGAGGTGTTGATACAACGGAGATTAATCCTGATACTTTGGAATCAAACTATGTTCCGGGAATTTATTTCGCAGGAGAACTTCTTGATGTGGATGGAATTTGTGGAGGATATAATTTACAATGGGCATGGTCAAGTGGATTTGTCGCAGGGAAGGAGGCAGCAGGAAATGCTTCGAATTAATCAGTTGAAATTAGCTCCTGATCACACAGAACAGGAGTTAAAAAAATTATTGCTTACGACATTGCATTTAAAAGAAGAGGAATTGTTAGAATATCATATTCATAAACGTTCTATTGATGCAAGAAAAAAGCCGACTATTTTTTATTCATATGCCATTGATTTTCAAGTGAAAAATGAAGAACGTATTTTAAAAAAAGCAAAGAATAAAGTTCAAAAAGTTTCTCAAAAATCATATGGATTTCCAAAAGCCGGAACAATGAAGTTACGACATCGTCCGATTATAGTCGGGGCTGGTCCGGCAGGGCTTTTCTGTGCGTACTCATTGGCATTGCAAGGATATCAACCAATCTTGGTTGAACGTGGGGCTCCGGTAGAAGAAAGAATGCAGGATGTAGAAAAATTCTGGAATACAGGCATTCTAAATACAAAATCAAATGTCCAATTTGGTGAGGGCGGTGCAGGAACTTTTTCTGATGGAAAACTCAACACACTTGTCAAGGATAAATTTGGCAGAAATAATTTCGTTTTAGAAACATTTGTGAAGTTTGGAGCCGATCCAGCAATTCTTTATGAGCAAAAGCCTCATATCGGAACGGATGTATTGGCTTGCGTTGTTTCAAATATGCGTCGTGAAATCCTTTCACTTGGTGGTGAAGTACGCTTTCATGCACAGGTAACAGATTTTATTTTTAATGGGTCTGAAAAAAGTGACAGACACTTAAAACAAATCATAATAAATAATTCTGAAAAAATAGATTGTGATGCTTTGATCCTTGCGATTGGACATAGTGCAAGAGATACTTTTCAGGTTTTATGCGATGAAGGGATTCCTATGCAGGCAAAATCATTTGCTGTAGGTGTTCGTATTGAACATCCGCAAAAAATGATTCAGGAAGCACAATATGGAAAAGAAATGGCAGATTTATTTCCGGCAGCAGCATATAAACTGACGACACAATTAGAAAACAAAAGAGGCGTTTATACATTTTGTATGTGTCCCGGAGGATATGTTGTGAATGCCTCATCAGAGGATGGGAAACTTGCAGTAAATGGAATGAGTTATCATGATCGTTTAGGAGAAAATGCCAATAGTGCGGTAATTGTGACGGTTACACCACAGGATTATAAATCCGATTCGCCACTTGCCGGAATAGCGTTCCAAAGAAATTTGGAAGAACGTGCATATCAAATTGGTCAGGGAAATATCCCAGTACAGTGCTATAAAGATTTTTGTGACAATATACCGACAGAAAAACTTGGTGATATACGTCCACAGATGAAAGGAAATTATCGTTTAGCTAATGTCCGTGCTATTTTCCCGGATGAACTTGCCAAATCAATTGAACAGGGAATTTTAAATATGGATCATAAAATTCATGGGTTTGCAAGAGAAGATGCATTGTTGTCTGGTGTAGAGAGCAGAACATCATCACCGGTTAAAATTTTACGGGAAGAGTCTTTTGAGAGCACGTGTAAAGGCATTTATCCATGTGGAGAAGGTGCAGGATATGCAGGAGGTATTACTTCTGCAGCAATGGATGGAATGAAAGTAGCAGAGGCAATTATAAAAAAATATGAGCCGTTTTCATCATAAGACGTTACAAAATTTTCACAATTTTTAATTTGGTGAAACTATACATCATTATTTTTTTGTGCTAAAATGAGTCGGTGTATATTATAATTTGTATCATCGGTAGAAAATACCATGGAAAAAATTAAAGAATTAAACACAGAAGAGCGCCCTTATGAAAAGTGTGAAAGATTTGGAGCAAAACATTTAACAAATATTGAATTACTGGCGGTTTTGCTTCGAACCGGAACGAAAGGGGAAAATTCGCTTCAGCTTGCTAAAAAAATATTATATCCAGATTCATTTAAAGGTGGAATTTTAAATATCCATCGCTGGTCATATGAGCAGTTGATTCATATGAAGGGAATCGGGAGAGTAAAGGCAATACAAATTTTGTGTTTATCTGAATTGGCAAAACGTCTTTCAAAAGCTTCGGCAGAAGAAGAATTAAACTTTAATTCTCCTGAATCTATTGCCAGATATTACATGGAAGATTTGCGCCATGAGAAGCAGGAACATATGAAATTATTACTGCTTAATACCAAGACAAAATTAATCGGCGAGACAATTATTTCAAAAGGAACAGTCAATGCAGCTATTATTTCTCCAAGAGAATTATTTATAGAGGCATTGCAAAAAGGTGCCGTTTCTATTATATTGCTTCATAATCATCCAAGTGGAGATCCGACACCGAGCAAAGAGGATATTATCATTACAAAGCAGATACAGGAAGCAGGGGAGCTGCTAGGCGTGAATCTGTTAGATCATATCATTATTGGAAATAATTGTTACGTTAGTATGCGCGAGAAAAAACTTTTTTAATTTAAATTTAGGGGAAGGATAAATAATGGCCGGAAATATTTACGGACTGGATTTGGGCACTTACGAAATTAAAGTATATGATGAAAGAAAAGATGAAATCTGGAAAGAAAAAAGTGCAATTGCAACTAAAAATCAAACAGAGATATTTGCAGTGGGAGATGAAGCGTACGCTATGTACGAGAAGGCACCTCAAAATATTGAGGTACTATTTCCTATGCAGGGAGGCGTAATTGCTCGTTTTTATGACATGCAGAATCTTTTAGAGAATCTTCTAAGAAAAAGACAATTTTTCGGAAGTGAATATGTGATTGCAATTCCAACTGATATAACAGAGGTTGAAAAAAGAGCTTTTTACGATTTAGTGTATCATTCTTCTGCACGAGCAAAGTCTGTTTCAGTTGTAGAGCGTGGAATCGCAGATGCAATAGGTTGTAAAATAGATGTATATCAGACAGGTGGAGTTATGATATTAAACATGGGTGGAGGAACGATGGAATTAAGTGTTCTTGCATATGGTGGTATTGTAATGAATCGTCTGTTAAAGTTTGGAGGAGAACAATTTGATCAGGAAATCATTAATTTAGTAAGACGAAACCGCGATTTTCTGATAGGAAGAAAAACTGCTGAGCAATTACGCAGGACATTCGGAATATTTAGCGAAGATACGAAATCTAAAATGCAGATTGCCGGAAGGAATTTAATCCTTGGACTTCCACAGCGTACAGATATCTCAATAGGGTTAGTCAGAGCCGCTCTCAAAGAACAGATGGATGATTGCGTTGATGCGATTCAGACAATGATACAACGAATCCCACCGGACGTTCTCAGAGAATTGAAAAAAAACGGAATTTATCTTACCGGTGGGATGGCAAATTTAAGAGGAATTGCAGAATATCTTGAAGAAAGCGTTGGCGTGCGCGTGTCTACAGTAGATTATCCGGAATTGTGCAGCATGAACGGATTAAGAGAGATTATTCAGGACAAAAAGAGATATGGACGCTTGACATATTCAATGTTAGACAAAGGGTATAGGTGGTTAGAATAATTATGAAGAAAACAAAAAAAAATTCTCATAAAAATCGATATTGGCTGTTTGGATTGGCCCTAGTATGTATTTTACTTATGGTGCTGTCTACATTTGCGGACAAAGTACGCGGACCTTTTAAAGTTATGGCGAATGTCACGGTGATTCCGATGCAACAAGGAATCAACCATATCGGTGGATGGCTTGGTGACATGAATGACAACTTTAAAACACTAAAAGAGGTTCAGGCAGAGAACAAAAAACTAAAAGAACAGGTGAATGATCTCATTACAGAAAATAATAATCTGCAAGAAGATAAATACGAATTGGAACGTTTGCAGGCACTTTATAAACTTGATCAGAATTACGCCGAATATGAAAAAGTGGGAGCACATGTTATTGGAAAGGATTCCGGAAATTGGTTCAGTACATTTACAATAGATAAAGGAAGCAAGGATGGAATTGAGAAAAATATGAATGTAATTGCTGGAACCGGTCTTGTAGGTATTGTTACAGAAACAGGTCCGACATGGTCAAAGGTACGTGCGATAATAGATGATTCTAGCAACGTAAGTGCCATGGTTTTATCTACATCTGACCGATGCATTGTAGAAGGAGACCTTTCTTTAATGAGTGATGGTAAAATACGATTTGAACAGATGGAAAATAACGATAATACAATTAATGTAGGAGAACAGATTGTTACATCTTATATAAGTGACAAATATCTACAAGGGATTTTGATCGGATATGTAAGTGAAGTGAATGTAGATTCTAATAATCTGACTCGTTCCGGCTATATTACTCCGGCGGTTGATTTTAAAAATCTTCAAGAAGTTCTTGTAATTACAACAAAAAAATCATCTATTACAGAAAATAAGTAAAGGGGCAGGCAATATGAAAAAAAATAAAATCAAACGATTTATTGTAATGGTCGTCATTTTATTTATATCTTATCTTTTACAGTGCACAGTGTTTCAAAAACTAACACTTGCGTCCATAAAACCGAATCTGCTGCTAATTATAACAGCATCTATCGGGTTTATGCGTGGACCAAAAGAAGGCATGTTCCTTGGATTTTTCTCCGGATTATTGATTGATATTCAATTTGGTACAATGCTTGGATTTTACGCATTGCTCTATCTTATTGTTGGATATATAAATGGAATGTTTCAGAAAATGTATTATGATGACAATATTAAGCTGCCACTTTGCCTGATTGCAGGAAGTGAACTTTTCTACGGTATTACAGTTTATTTATTTATGTTTATGTTGCGTAGTGAATTTAATTTCTTATATTATTTAAACCATATAATTATTCCGGAACTTATTTATACTATAGCCGTTACTATCGGCTTATATCCATTGATACTTTTTATAAACCATAAATTAGAAGCAGAAGAAAAAAGGAGTGCAAGTAAGTTTGTTTAAGCGATTCATAAAGCGTATAAAAGAAAAGGGACATCAGTTAGTAGAGTCCAGATTATTTATATTGATTCTGTTATTTATTATACTTTCTGCGGTTCTTATAGGTAGACTATTTTATCTTCAAATTGTAAAAGGCGAGTATTATCTCAGCAACTATAAACTCCAGATTCGAAAAACAAGAGAGATTGCAGGTACACGTGGAAACATCTATGACAGAAATGGAAATTTACTTGCATATAATGAACTTGCATATTCTGTTACACTGGAGGATGATATTCCATCTGACGAAAATCGAAATACGACATTAAACCAGACATTGGAAAATGTGATTAATATTGTTGAAGCACATGGAGATTCTGTTATCAGTGATTTTGGAATTGTTCTGGATTCAGCCGGAAACTATCAATTCTCAAAGACAGATGAAACTTCAAGACTTCGTTTTATAGCAGATGTCTATGGCAAAACATATGTAGATGACTTGACTGAAAAACAAAAGAATGCAACACCGGATGATTTAATGCACTATCTATGTACAGATGATATTTATGGATATGGTATTGATGATACGAGTGAGGATAAGGCTCACATACTAAAATTGGTAAATTTGCGTTATGCAATCAATTTGAACAGTTTTCAGAAGTATATTCCAACTGTTCTTGCTTCAGACGTCAGTGATGAGACTGCGGCAGCAATCATGGAAAATCTGGATATGTTAGAAGGCGTCAATATAGAAGAAGAATCATTACGTCGATATACTGACAGCAAATATTTTGCATCTATTATTGGGTATACAGGAAAAATATCACAGGATGAATATGATTCTTTGGATAAAAAATCAAAAAAGAAATATTCATTATCTGACATTGTTGGTAAATCAGGATTGGAGCAGACACTTGACCAGACATTACAGGGCGCAAAAGGAAGTAAAACTTTTTACGTGGACAGTGTGGGAAAAGTAACCGACGTTGTAAGTTACAAAGAACCAGGTGCAGGAAATGACGTTTATTTGACAATAGATAAGGACTTGCAAGAAGAAACATATCAGCTGCTTGAAGAAAAAATAGCGGGTATTGTATTGTCAAAACTTCGTAATGTTATGAATTATGATCCTAGTACAGTAGACGATTCCAAAGAAATCATTATTCCGGTAGATGATGCCTATAATGCTTTTATTGCAAATGAAATCATTGATGAAGCTCATTTCTCAGCAGCTAATGCAGGACAGACAGAACAGGAAGTATATGCTGTGTTTGCAGCGAAAAAAACGGCTGCTATTGAAAGTATTATAAATGAATTAAATGGTGGAACAGCATATAAAGATCTTCCGGACGAAATGAAAGCATATGAAGATTATATAGAACAAGTACTGCGAGATAAGTCAGGCATTCTTGTTGCAGATTCAATTGATACATCAGATGAAACATATCAGGCATGGGCAAAACAGGAAACAATCACATTAAATCAATATTTGAACTATGCGATTTCAAAAAACTGGGTTGATAGTTCAAAGCTTAGCAACTATATTTCGTCTGAAAAATATTCAGATGCATCTGAGGTGTATCAGGCAATTTTAAGATATTTACAAGATTATTTGAGTTCAGATATAAATTTCGACAAACTTCTCTATAAATATCTTATAAAATCAAGTGGAATCAGCGGAGCGCAGATTTGTGCAATTGTATATGAACAGGGAGTACTTCCTATGGATGAAGCTGCTTACAATGGTTTGCGTTCAGGAACAGTTGATTCGTATTCTTGGTTGTATAGCAAAATTCAAAATCTGGAGATTACTCCGGGCCAGTTGGCTCTAGAACCATGTACAGGCTCTGCAGTGGTGAGCGATCCCAATACCGGTGAAGTCCTGGCATGTGTATCTTATCCGGGCTATGATAACAATCGTCTGGCTAACACAATGGATTCAGCTTATTACAATCAGCTGGTAACCGGACTTTCCAGACCATTTTATAATAATGCAACTCAGGAAAAAACAGCACCGGGATCTACTTATAAGATGGTTTCTTCTATTGCAGGACTGACGGAAGGCGTAATAACCGGAAGCACATACTTAAATTGTTCCGGAATTTTTGACAAGGTAACACCAAGTCCGAAATGTTGGGCATATCCAAATGCACATGGAGATTTGACAATCGTCGATGCACTTAAAGTGTCATGTAATAACTTTTTCTATGAAGTCGGATATGAACTGGGAACAGATGCAGAAGGAAATTATGACAGTGATCTTGGAGTAGAAAAGCTTGCAAAATATGCAAAAGAATTTGGACTTGGCGAAACAAGTGGATTGGAAATACCAGAGTCGGAACCGCAGATTTCGGACCAATATGCTGTACAGTCTGCAATTGGACAAGGTACAAACAACTATACAGTAAGTCAGTTGAATCGTTATGTTGCGACAGTGGCAAATCGAGGAACAGTATATAAGCTTACATTAATAGATAAAACAACAGATTCAAATGGAAAAATTATTAAAGAATATGAACCAACTGTTGTAAATACCATGGATGAGATATCGTCTAATTCCTGGGATCTTGTACATCAAGGAATGATCAGTATGGTACAATATGATGCAACATTTAGCGGACTTGATTTTTCGATGGCTGGAAAAACAGGTACAGCACAGCAAAGTACCGTACATCCTGACCATGCACTATTTGTCGGATTTGCTCCGGCAGAAAAACCTGAAATTGCACTTGCTGTTCGTATTGCGAATGGATATAGTTCTTCTTATGCGGCAGAAATCGGCAGAGATATTGTGCGTGCAAAATTTAACTTGACAGATAAGGCAGAACTGGTTACAGGACATGCTGCAGGTCTCGGAACAGCGATAGCGGGAGATTAAGAAATAAATTGCAGGAGGATTGACAAGAATGGGTGAGGTAATTGTCATTACATCAGGAAAAGGCGGTGTTGGTAAAACAACAACGACAGCAAATATCGGAATAGGGCTTGCATCAAAGGGCAAGAAGGTTGTAGTCATTGATACAGACTTAGGACTTCGGAATCTTGATGTTGTCATGGGATTGGAAAATCGTATTGTATATAATCTGGTAGATGTAATCTCAGGTGGATGTAGGATGAAGCAGGCATTGATCAAGGACAAGCGTTTTCCAGAGTTATATTTACTTCCTTCGGCACAGACAAAAGATAAGTCAGCGGTGTCACCGGAACAAATGCGAAAGCTGATCAGTGAATTAAAGATGGAATTTGATTACATTTTACTTGATTGTCCTGCAGGGATTGAACAAGGATTTAAAAATGCAATTGCGGGTGCTAACAGAGCAATTGTTGTAACCACCCCGGAAGTTTCCGCTATCCGTGATGCAGATCGTATTATAGGTCTTCTAGAAGCGAACGGAATTGCAAAAAAAGAGTTACTGATCAATAAGCTTCGCGTTGACATGGTACGAAGAGGCGATATGATGTCAGTCGAAGACGTGACAGAAATTCTGGCAATTCCGCTTCTAGGAGTAATTCCGGACGATGAGCAGGTTGTAATTGCAACAAATCAGGGGGAAGCTGTAATTGGAGAGTCCGGTGTTGCAGGGAAGGCATATAGTAATATTTGTCAGCGAATTTTAGGTGAAGAGATACCAATACCGGATTTTAACAGACCAGAAGGAATCCTTTCCCGTTTTAAACATATATTTGTAAAAAATTAGGAGGCTGCAATATATGAGTGTGCCATCTGTTGAGATTGCAAAAGAAAGAGTACGGTCATTAGTTGTAGCCGATAGAATGAAATGTACACCTGATATAGTAGAGAAAATGTCAAATGATATATATATTGCAATTTCTAAATATATTGATATTAAACCAGAACAGTTGGATATCGAAATTTCAAGATCAGATATACATATAAAACTATAGGAGAAAAAAAGTGAAATTTTTTATTAAAAAGCTTAAACAGCAATATCATATACAAGATTATAATTTTATTTTAATTGCACTTGTTCTTGCAATATCTATTGTTGGAATTTTTGTTGTAGGAAGCGCAAAAGATTCATATCAATTTAAACAATTACTTGGAGTACTTATTGGATTTGTTGCGATGGTGATTGTTTCATTGATTGATTATGAGTGGATATTAAAATTTTACTGGTTATTATACATCGTTAATTTAGTATTACTTGTAGCAGTGCTTTTATTCGGTGTTGAGGCAAATGGTGCAACCAGATGGTTGAATTTAGGATTTATTCAATTTCAGCCATCTGATCTGACTAAAATTTTAATGATTTTATTCTATGCACAATTTTTAAAGAAACGACATCGGGTGATCAATGATAAGTGGACGATCATCCAGGGCGTTGCACTTATCCTTCCGTCTTTAGCATTGATTTTCAAGCAGCCTAACTTATCAAACACCATCTGTCTGGGCTTATTGTTCTGTGTATTGATGTTTGTAGGCGGTTTGAGTTACAAATTTATAGGAACAGTATTGGCAATCGTAGTTCCAATAGCAGTGATTTTGTTTGTGATTGTCATACAGCCAAATCAACCATTACTTCATGGATATCAGCAAAACCGAATTCTTGCATGGCTGGAGCCAGAGAAATATGAATCGGATGAAGCATATCAGCAACTAAATTCTGTTATGGCAATTGGGTCAGGACAACTAACCGGTAAAGGCTATAACAGCGATGCGACAACCTCTGTTAAAAATGGAAATTTTATTTCAGAGCCTCAAACAGATTTTATTTTTGCAATTATTGGTGAAGAATTAGGATTTGTGGGTTGTTGTAGCGTCATTATTTTGCTATTATTAATAGTAATCAGTTGTATTTCTGTTGGAATGAGGACGAAAGACGTAAGTGGAAAGCTCATTTGTTCCGGAGTAGCTGCATTGATTGGTATCCAAAGTTTTATTAATATCAGTGTAGCAACAATGCTATTCCCAAATACCGGAATTTCGCTTCCGTTTGTCAGCTACGGACAGACTTCGGTCGTCTGTTTCTATATAGGAATCGGACTTGTTCTTAATGTTGGACTTCAACAGAATAAATACCAGTAAGAGGAGTGAACTTGTAATGAATATCGGATTAGTAGCACATGATGCAAAAAAGAAACTTATGCAGAATTTCTGTATTGCATACCGAGGAATATTGAGTAAACATAATCTGTATGCAACGGAAACAACAGGTACGTTGGTTGAGAATGTTACAAACCTAACAATCCATAAATATCTTCCTGGACATTTAGGCGGAAAACAGATGTTAGGGGCACAGATTGAACATAATGATATGGATTTACTTATTTTCTTTAGAGATCCATTAACATCCCGTTCTCATGAACCGGATGTCAACGATATTGTAAAGTTGTGCGATATCTATAACATACCAATTGCAACAAACATTGCCACTGCAGAGGCTTTGATTCTTGCATTAGACAGAGGAGATTTGGATTGGCGTGAAATGTACAAATAAAAACAAAAAACAGACACAGAATTCTTATGATGCAGCAAGACGAAGAAAGGCGTTGCGAAAAAGAAGACGAAGACAACAGCAGGTAGTAACCGTATTGGTTATTCTTATTTTATGTCTGACGGCTATAGGAATTGCATATTTAATCCATTCAGGATCTAAGAAAGATTATGTAATTGATTATGAGACGAAAAATTATAATAAAAGCCTATATAAAGGAGATACATTTGCAAAAGATTTATGTGTAACTTCAAACAATGTCTCATTGGAAGGATATGCAGATGACGATTCTTTGGGGGCTGCCGGTTTATTCGATATTAAAAATAATACAGTACTTTATGCTGACAATATTCATACACAGTTATATCCGGCTAGTACAACAAAAGTTATGACTGCTTATGTTGCTCTAAAATATGGAAATCTCGATGATATTGTTACAATAAGCGAAAATGCTGTGAATTTGGATGCAGATGCACAAGTTTGCGGATTTGAAGCAGGTGATCAGGTGTCAATGTATGATTTAATGAATGGTCTGTTACTTTATTCAGGCAATGATGCAGCATTGGCAATAGCAGAACATGTTGGTGGAAGTGTAGAAGCTTTTGTTCAGAAAATGAATGAAGAGGCGAAGGCTTTAGGAGCAACTAATACGAATTTTGTTAATCCACATGGGCTTCATGATCCACAACAGTATACAACAGCTTATGACCTTTATTTAATGTTTAATGCATGTTCGAAGAATCCAACATTTATTGATATTATTTCCCAGAAATCCTACTCTGCAACGATTACATCTGCTGATGGAGATCAGTGGACAACAGAGTGGATTCCTACTAATTATTATTCGGCCGGAGAAGCAACTCCGCCAGAGGGTGTGAATGTACTTGGAGGTAAAACAGGTACAACTGATGAAGCAGGGTCTTGTGTTATTTTATATAATCAGGATATGGAATCAAATCCTTACATATCTGTAATAATGGGAGCAGATACAAAGACAATTCTTTACGATGATATGACAGCACTACTCGCTGCAGGAGTTGGAACAAAATCATCAGAAAATTAATCTCAGTCGAGAAGACTCCCACTTCTTCAGGTGGTGAGTAATAACAAATTTGTCTCAGTGGGAGTCCAATCTCCGACTGAGATAAACGCTCCGCGAGGATGCGCAGTGATTCTGATAGGAATATGTCAGCTTCGCTGACCAGAATCACGCGCCAAGTCTCACGGACGTTCGACTTGAATTAAATATAGCAAAGATGCGGAATCATGTTTAATCCGCATCTTTTTTAATGTAGTATTCTAAAATATTATTCAGATATATTTCCTATTCTTCCATACAGGCTAATCAGATAGAGCCCACATAATCCTACGAGCGTATAAATGATACGAGAAAGCCAACTCATATTTCCAAATAAGAATGCAACCAAGTCAAAACGGAAAATTCCAATCAATAACCAGTTTAGTGCACCAATGATCACAAGCGTCAAAGACGTGTTATCAAACCATTTCATTTAAATTCCTCCTTTTCCAATCAATACTCTTATTATTTGTTGAAACGCTGGAAATATACATAAAAAAATGTTATACTAGACAAGTTAATGAAGAATAAATTTAAAGGATTTCATTTGAGGAGTCTGAATTGAAACGAAAAGTAAAGAAAACAATTAATATCCGACATTATAAAAATAAACAGGAAATGAATATAGGAATTGTTCTTTTTGCGTTTATTTTTATTTATCTTGTTGTTACAATTTTTACATATGCAACCGCAAAAAGAATATCTGTATATGAAGTACGCGAGGGAAGCATTGTAAAAGATAATTCCTATACCGGACTTGTGATTAGAAAAGAGCAAGTATTTTATGCAGATGCAAGTGGTTATGTGAATTATTTTCAAGATGAAAATTCCAAGCTTCGAAAAGGTAATAATATTTATGTATTATCCCATAATAAGTTAAATATTCCAAGTGGAAATGATACAGAAGGCACCATGCTTACAAATGAAGAGCAAAATAATCTTATTTACAAAATACAGGATTTTAATGAAAGCTATACGAATGGACATTTTTCATCTGTTTATTCATTAAAAACAGAAATTAATTCGGCATTGCATGGTGCTGCGAATCAGTCTAAAACCTCACAGTTAGATGCGGTAATTGCCGGAAATTCAGATGTCATTGCTACATATCCAAGTGATTCAGATGGAATACTTGTGTTAAATGTAGATGGTTACGAAAATTTGACAGAAGATACTCTTAATAATAAAAATTTTGACAGAAGTAATTATGAGTCTACACAATTGACAGATCAGACAAAAATAAAGGCCGGTGATCCAGTATATAAAGTTGTTACGGACGAAAACTGGGATGTTTATATACAACTAGATAAAAAAACAGCAGCCAGTCTTGCAGGCATTCAGTATGTCAAAACGAGGATTAATAAGAATAACGATACCATTTGGGCAGATTTAGCAATTGTCAGAAAAGGGGACGACTATTATGGGCATTTAACTTATGATAGTGCAATGATTCAATATTCTAATAGTAGATTTTTGTCTGTAGAATTGATTCTGGATGATCAGAGTGGGTTGAAAATACCTAAAAGTGCAGTGATTGAAAAATTATTTTATACAATTCCGGGCGAGTACCTGACGACAAGCGGAAACAGTTCTTCACAGGGAGTGATGATACAAGATGGTGACTCTGTAAAATATCAAACTGTAGATATTTATTATACAGAAGCGGATGGAACTGTTTATCTAAATCCGGAAGCTTTTGAACCTGGAACAGTTCTGATTAAGACAGGGGAGTCTGGAACTCAGGAAACATATTCCTTAGGTGATCAAAGAGCTTTAAAAGGAGTCTTTTGTATTAATAAAGGATATGCCGTATTTAAGACAATACAAATCCTTTGCGAAAACGATGATTATTATATCATTCAAGAAGGTACAGATTATGGCTTGAGCAATTATGATCATATTGTTCAAGACGGGCACTCTGTTACAGAAAATGAAGTAGTATTTCAGTAAGAAAAGATATATGGAGGTTTTCATAATGTTGAAAGAACAATTAAATGAAGTAGAACAAAATATCCAACAGGCTTGTGACAAAGTTTCACGCTCACGAGAGGACGTAACTTTGATCGCAGTCAGTAAAACAAAGCCTATTTCAGTGCTTCAGGAAGCATATAACCTGGGAGTACGGGTGTTTGGCGAAAACAAAGTTCAAGAATTAACTGAAAAATACGAGGCACTGCCAAAGGACATTCACTGGCATATGATTGGACATTTACAGACTAATAAAGTAAAGTATATCATTGATAAAGTTGACTTGATTCATTCTGTGGATTCTATGAAGCTTGCAGAGACAATTGAAAAAGAAGCTGCTAAAAAAAATTTGATTGCAAATATTCTAGTAGAGGTCAATGTAGCAGAAGAGGAAAGTAAATTCGGACTGAAAATGGAAGAGGTAATTCCTTTTATAGAAAAAATTTCTGTTTTTCCACATATTCGAGTATGTGGACTGATGACAATTGCGCCTTTTGTAGAAAATTCTGAAGAAAATCGTGAAATTTTCACGAATTTACGCAAATTATCTGTTGACATTAACGCAAAAAACATTGATAATGTTAATGTGAGCATACTTTCTATGGGAATGACCAATGATTATACTGTTGCAATCGAAGAAGGTGCCACAATGGTTCGCGTTGGAACAGGGATTTTTGGTGCAAGAAATTATAATATATAAGAATATAAAGAAAGTAATGTATAAAAATATGTTGTGTATATCGCACAAGAAGGAGTGTAAACATGGGAGTGTTTGATAAGTTTCTGGACATCATGAAATTAAATGATGATTATGATGATGATTTCTATGATGAGGATGAGATGTATGACGATGACTATGAAGAAGAAAAACCTCATCGTTCATTCTTTGGAAAGAAACATACTAATAAAGAACCTGAATTTGAAGATTTTGATGCTGGAGAAGATATCGAGAATAAATTTACACCTGCAGCAAGCAGTAAAGTAACACCAATGCGTCAGCCTGCATCCAAACGTGGAGCAAGCATGGAAGTATGTGTAGTAAAACCTACTTCCGTAGATGATTCTCGAGAGATTACAGAGACTTTACTTGCAGGACGTACAGTTATCTTGAATTTAGAGGGTCTGGATCTTGAGATTGCACAGAGAATTATTGATTTTATTTCCGGTGCTACTTTTGCAATCAGTGGAAATCTTCAGAAAATTTCAAATTATATTTTCCTTGTAACACCTACAAATGTTGACATTACAGGTGATTTACAGGACTTACTTAGCGGTTCTATGGAGACATCCGCTGTGAGAGGCAGATTTTAATAAGGCAGAACAAGATGCAAAAAGAAGAACAGCTTCTGGAAAAGCATTTTATTGATTTATCCAGACAGGCATATCATCGTAATATTATTACATATTCAGATTTTTTGAATTTGAATGAACAGAATATTTTACATTCAATTCCGAAAGACAGGCTTTACACTGGGCTTATAGTTTTTGGAGGATATGATTTTGCAGAGCGTCAGATGGCAGCATTTATACCTGATGCTCTTTCTTTGCGTGATATTAAAGATTCAGATATTTTTCAATCAGAAATATCGGTTCTACATATTTCTCCTTTAAATAAGAAATACAGTGAAGCTTTGAGTCATAGAGATTATCTGGGGTCTATTTTAAATTTAGGAATAGAACGAGGGATGATTGGAGATATTCTTATTACTGATTCCGAGGCAATTGTATTTGTAAAGATGCAGATGCAGGAGTTTTTAACAGAAAATATAACTCGCATCCGTCATACGTCAGTATTAGCAACAATTGATGAATTAACGGATTTTCACTACAGCCCGCGTTATGAAGAAATAAAAGGCACTGTAGCATCAGTGCGTTTGGACAGTCTTTTATCGGTTGCATTCTCGTCTTCCAGAAGCAAATTATCAGGTCTTATAGAAGGTGGAAAAGTTTTTGTAAACGGGCGTTTGATTACTTCTAATGCATATCAAGTAAAAGAGCATGATATTATTTCTGTTCGAGGGATGGGGAAATTTGAGTTTATAGAAACACTTGCTTTTACAAAGAAAAAAAGAATTTATGTCTTAATACATAAATATGTATAGTTTAGGAGCTTGTATTATGCAGAATAAAAATAAAACTTTTCAAAGCTATATGTATGCTGTGATCTGGTGTGTAATAGCTATTTTTATTGACCAGATTACAAAATGGCTTGTAGTACACAATTTGAAGGGAAAAGACAGTATTACAATAATCCCAAACGTTTTCGAGTTGCATTATCTTGAAAATCGAGGTGCAGCATTTGGAATGTTGCAGAACAAACAGATTATATTTTTAATCGGTGCAAGTATTGTTTTAATTGCAATCGGTTATTTGTATGGAAAAATACCGCATATGTCACGTTATTTTTGGCTTCGCTTTTGTGCAGTTTTAGTTTGTGCCGGCGCAATTGGGAATATGATTGATCGAATTCGACTCAATTATGTTATTGATTTTTTCTATTTTAGTTTAATCGATTTTCCGATTTTTAATGTAGCGGATTGTTATGTTGTAGTAGCTTGTGTGCTCTTTGCGATTCTTGTCTTATTTTATTATAAAGATGAAGATTTTGCATGGGTAAGCAGAAAATAAAAAATAATCAGAGTTCATATAAAGATGGCATTACATTTTGTAATGTCACTTTCTATATTTACAGAATTATTGTAGTAGATTGGAGATAAAGAAGTATGGAGAAATTGTTCTTTACAATTGAAAAGGGCGGAGAACGTATCGATAAATATTTGTCAGAACAGCTTGAAGATATGACTCGTTCACATATTCAAAAATTAATCAAGGAAAATATGGTGCGGGTAAATGGAATGGCTGTGAAATCAAATTTTAAACTTTCAGCTTCTGATCAGATTGAAGTGGAAATTCCAGAATTGAAAGAACCGGATATCCTTCCGGAAAATATTCCTTTGGATATTTTATATGAAGATCAGGATATCCTTGTAGTAAACAAACCAAAAGGTATGGTAGTACATCCTGCACCCGGACATTATACAGGAACGCTGGTAAATGCAATCATGTACCATTGTAAGGATAATTTATCAGGAATTAACGGTGTTATGCGTCCTGGTATTGTTCATAGGATAGATATGGATACAACCGGCTCTTTATTGATATGCAAAAATGACCGTGCGCATCAGGCTCTTGCAGAGCAGCTTAAAGAACATTCTATTACAAGAAAATATCACGCTATTGTTCATGGAAGATTAAAAGAAGATGAGGGAACCATTGACAAACCGATCGGTCGCCATCCGATAGACCGAAAAAAAATGAGTGTTCACTGTACTAACGGAAGAGAAGCAATTACGCATTATCGTGTTCTGAAAAGATTTCAGCAATTTACTTATATTGAATGTCAGTTGGAAACCGGACGAACACATCAGATACGCGTGCATATGTCTAGTATCGGGCATCCGATTTTAGGGGATCAGATATATGGACCTGCAAAATGTCCTTATAAATTGCAGGGACAGACATTACACGCGAAGGTACTTGGAATCACACATCCAACAACCGGTGAATATATGGAATTCGATGCACCACTACCAGATTATTTTCAGGCTTTACTTGAAAAAATGCATTAGAACGAATATAATAAAGAGTATAGATGAGTTCGTGCATCAATACAGCGTAAAGGAGCGTGGCTAGTATGAAAACAAATACGATTATTACAATTGGAAGACAGTATGGAAGCGCTGGAAGAGAGATTGGTTATAAGATTGCTGAGGATTTCGGAATCAAACTTTATGATAAAGAAATGCTCGCCAGAGCTGCAAAGGAAAGCGGTATCTGTGAAGAGATTTTTGAAACTCACGATGAGAAGCCAACAAATAGCTTTCTCTATTCACTCGTAATGGATACATATTCTATGGGGTATGCTGGAAGCGCATATAATGATATGCCGCTCAATCATAAAGTATTCCTTGCACAGTTTGATACGATTAAGAAGATTGCAGACGAAGGTCCTTGCATTTTGGTTGGTCGTTGCGCAGATTATGCGTTGGAATCTTATGATAATGTAGTTAGTGTATTTATTCATGCAGATTTGGAGGCAAGAATTTCCCGTATTAGTCGAATTTATGATTTACCTGCCAATAAAGCAAAAGATCGTATCGTAAAGACAGACAAGAAGAGAGCAAGTTATTATAACTATTATACAAACAAGCGTTGGGGCGATGCGGATAGTTATGAATTATGCTTGAACAGCTCAAAGCTTGGCATAGAAGGAACAGCTAAAGCAATCGAACAATATGTACTGTTTAAGGAAGGTATTTCTGATAAACAAATCTAATTTTATAATGTAAAGAATATTAAATTCAAGTCGAGCAGCCGCGAGACTTGGCGCGTGATTCTGGTCAGCGTAAGCTGACACATTCTTTACAGAATCACTGCGCATCCTCGCGGAGCGTTTATCTCAGTCGGAGATTGGACTCCCACTGAGACAAATTTGCTGTTACTCACCACCTAAAAGAGGTGGGAGTCTTCTCGACTGAGATAATAAAAGTGGAAGATAGGATAGCAGATGCTCCAGTTTCTTCCACTTTTATATTATTCTTCTCGTAATTTTACAGCTGATGCAGCCTGACGGCGTCTATCCTCATCAATTGCCGCATAATGCTTTTTCGTAGTGTTTACATCTTTATGTCCTAAAACATCTGCAACAAGATAAATATCTCCGGTTTCTTTGTATAATGCAGTTCCATAAGTGCTTCGCAATTTATGAGGGGTGATTTTTTTGTTAGGAGTTATCTGGCGGGCATATTTTTTAACCATATTTTCAACAGCCTGAACCCCCATACGTTTTCTCTGAGTAGACAGAAATAGTGCATTTTCATTACCCGGAAGAGGAGTTACAGTTTTTCTTGTTGTATACAGATAGTTCTTTAATGCATATTCGACTTCTTTACCAAAATATACAACCATTTGATTACCACCTTTGCGGAGGACTTTAACTCCGTTATTCTTAAAATCTACGTCTTGTATATCTAAGCCAACGCATTCAGAAACACGAATACCTGTTCCTAATAATAATGTAATAATTGCAAGATCTCGATTTTTTGTTTTTTCATAGTAAGCTTTTTTCTGTCCACTTAATTTGTCATCGCCGTGTTCAACAAAATCAAGTAAAAGTGCAATTTCATCTGTATCAAGTCGAACAATTGCCTTCTCGTGTAATTTTGGCATATCTACGAACAATGTCGGATTTTTAGAAATCATTTGATGTTTAAAATAATAACTATAAAAACTTCGTAAAGCTGACATTTTACGCGAAAGTCCATTTTCAGTATTTGTGATCTGTTTTTCTTCGTCATTTTTATAAACTTTTAGAAACTCAAGATATTCTTCAATGTCTACAGGCTCTAATCGCTCCAAATCGGACGTTTCAAACTGGTCGACGGAGTAATTCTTATATAGTGGATTATTTTCCATTAAAAAGCGGAAAAACACGCGTATATCATATGCATAAGATATTCTTGTCTTAGCAGACGTGGTTGGTTCAATTGCCCGGAAATAATCTTTGGCAAAAGAAGGAAGCGTTTTTAATATTTCACGCAGTCTCAATGTATTATCGATATAAGTTTGTTCGTGATAAGATTTTTCAGCAGTGTTTTCAATAAAAGTTGGTATATTTTGATTCTCAAGTTCTGATTCTTTCATAATGTTTAAAACCCCTTATTGATAGTAATATAGTTAGAATATAACATATTAAATATATTTTGTCTATATCTATTGGAAAAATCGGTATTTGTCGTATAGATTGAATTGTGATAACTTAGTACTCTTTTTCTATAAAACAAAAAGAACATATGGAATCATGTTTGAATTTTACTTAAACATGTCCTTATGTTCTTATCTTCTTATCTATATGTCTATATGCACTACTAAAAGTTCTGTCTAATATAAAGTTTTTAGCTGGAAACAATTTGGATTCCGTTTGTATTTATGTGATACATTGCATCATATATAATGATTAATTTGTTACCAGTGTATATCTGATCACTTTGCAGATGATTTAATTCCTTCAGTTCTTTAATATATCTATCAACACTATAACTTTCAGGTTTATATTGTTCTGCAATACTCCATAATGTATCATTCTCATGAATTGTAATACTTTTATAAAGTATCTGATTTTTTGAAACAGCAATATCTGAATCCTTTGCTGATGAGATTACACTGCCAAATCCAACCCAGCAAACAGAAACTAATAAAAATGCTGTTATAATGGATAAAATATTTCCTTTTAATCTGTTGCGATTATGTCGTTTGTTTATATTTTTTCTTTTCATAACGCTGCACTCTCCTATTTATCAAAACTATAAAGAACATCTGTTCTGGTTATGAATATAGTATACGACACGAACATATGTTTGTCAATGAGGTTTGCTATAATATTCGAACATATTTTCGCAACAAATGTTTGCTATTTCACTTTTCCTATGATACTATAAAAATAGTAAAACAGCCGGGAGGGGATTCGTATGGCACAGGGAAAAATCAGTAAAAAGCAAGAAGAAATTTTAGAATATATCAAATCACAGATTCTGGAGCGTGGATTTCCACCTGCAGTTCGTGAAATTTGCGAGGCAGTTAATTTAAAGTCTACGTCCTCAGTACACTCTCACCTTGAGACATTGGAGAAGAACGGATACATACATAGAGATCCGACGAAGCCACGTGCAATTGAAATTTTAGATGATACATTTAATTTGACCAGACGTGAGATGGTCAATGTACCGATAATCGGTCGTGTTGCTGCAGGTGAGCCATTACTTGCACAGCAGAATATTGAGAATTATTTTCCGATTCCGGCAGAGATGATGCCTAATAAACAGACTTTTCTGTTACAAGTACAAGGGGAAAGTATGATTAATGCAGGAATCTTAAATGGTGATTATATCCTCGTACAACAGCAACAGACAGCGGATAATGGAGATAAGGTAGTCGCATTAATAGATGATGGTGCTACAGTAAAGACGTTCTATCGTGAAGAGGGAATCATTCGTTTGCAGCCGGAGAATGATTTTATGGATCCGATTATTGTGAAGGATTGTACTATTCTTGGCAAAGTGATTGGTGTGTTCCGCTTTTTTAAGTAATGTATGAACGATTTTTTATAAGATAAATAGAATTTATTGTTTATGAGAATAAAAATAACAGGTGTAACCATGAAATTAAAAGCATTTGGTCAACCTGTTATTTTTATCTCAGTCTTCTCGACTAAGATAAACGCTCCGCGAGGATGTGCAGTGATTCTGATAGGAATATGTCAGCTTCGCTGACCAGAAACACGTGCCAAGTCTCACAGATGTTCGATTTGAATTATAGAAAACATTTTTGCTTCCGAGTGGATTTTATAACTCATCAAAAGCGATTTCTTTTCCATCTCTCCAGATTCGTTCGAGATCATAGAAAAGACGATTTTCACGATCAAATATATGAACGATAAGATCGCCGAAATCAAGAAGTACCCAGTTCCCATTACTGTATCCTTCTCGTTGTTTTAAGGAATATCCTGCTTTGTGAAGCTCTTCTTCCACATTATCAACCAATGTCTGGACCTGGCTGGAGTTTGTACCATTTGCAATGATAAAATAGTCTGCTAAGACAGAAATTCCTTCCAGATTGATAATCTTAATATCTTCACCTTTTTTTTCATCTAAAGCCTGATATGCGATTTTTACCATTTTTCTTGTCTGTTCCATTGTCTGCCTCCTTTTAACGCATTATTTTGAATAATACTCATATGTTTTTGCTGTCATCGGATCGATTGGTCTTTTCTGCCATTTTAAGTATTCTAATGTATTTTTGGCACATAAACTTACTGCATGGTCAATATCTGTAAATGCTTCTTTTCTTACTTCGGTAAGACCAGGAATCATTTTTCTTCCTGGTTCAATATAATCCGATAAATAAATGATTTTATCCAGCATAGTCATATTTGGGCGTCCGGTAGTGTGATAAAGGATAGCGTTAATTACACGTTCATTATCCACTTTATATTTTTCTTTTGCAAGATAGGCTCCGAGCTTTGCATGAATTAAAGGAAGAACTTGTAATTCTGCCTCCGATAATTCAATTTTATATTTTTTACATAGCTCTACCTGTTCTTCAGAAGAAGTAAATTTTCCACAATCATGCAACAATCCGGCAAGCATTGCTTCTTGAATATCTTGTTCGTAACGCATTGCCATGGCAGCTGCGGTATACATAACACCCTTTGTATGACGATAACGGTCAGGTTTTAATTTCTTCTCTAATTTATTACTTATCTTGTCTAAATCCATTTTTGTTTTTCCCTTTTGTAACATACAATCTGTTTTCTTTGATGTATTCATCTACGGCATCAGGAACCATGAAGTGTACACTTAATCCTTTTGCTGCACGTTTTCGTATAACCGTTGAAGAGATTTCAAGAAGTGGGGCCTGTAATAATTGTATTTTAGCCCCATATATTTGTTTCAAATAATTGATTTGCATACGCATATCTTCAATGTCTTTATCATCACGCATAGCAGCTAAAATTGTACAAGTGGGAAATATTTCCTCAAAATATCTCCAGTGTTCGATTGCGAACAATGAATCTGCTCCAAGAATAAAGTAGAAATCATCTTCCGGATATAATTCATTTAATTCCTGCATTGTCTTATAAGTATAAGAGTGCAAGCTTTCATTTGCTTCATGCAAACAAATTTTAAAATAAGGTATATTTTGAATTGCACGGCGAACCATTTCTATACGATGTCGTAATGCATCTTTCATGTCTTCAGCTTTTTTGTGTGGTGGATTTCCGTTTGGAAGAAACCATATTTCATCTAGTCCAAAATCTTCATAGGCAAATTCGCCAAGCAGTAAATGTCCAATGTGAATTGGATCAAAGGTTCCACCCATAATTCCTATTTTCATCCGTTATCACCTATGGTAAAACAATTTTTTTCTTGTTGTCTTTTCCTTCTTTATAAAGAACAATTTTCTTTCCGATTACCTGTACGATTTGAGCGTGTGTACGTTCAGCAACCATCTCAGCTAATTCACGTGGATCATCAGCACAGTTTTGTAACACACTGATTTTAATCAATTCTCTGGCGTCTAAAGCTTCTGAAATTGCCTGCGTAAGTCCAGGGTTCATACTGGATTTACCAATCTGAAAAATCGGATCAATTGTCATAGCAAGACCTTTTAAATAAGCTCTCTGTTTTGATGTCATTTTTATTCTCCTATTAATTTTATTATATCAATTACGGGTTCCTTTTATTTATAATAGTCAAATTGCAGACCATACATTTTTACAGTATCGCCCTCTTCTATTCCGGCAGCTTCAAGTTTTTCAAGGATACCGGTATCTTTTAAGAAACGTTGGAAGAATGCAAAACCTTTCTCTGAATCCAAGTTCGTATATCCAAGCATTTTTTCAATTTTAGGGCCTTCAACCACATACATATCATCCACTTTTTCGACAGTGTATGGAAGTTCTTCATAAATAAGTTCATCTTCAGGGAAGAATTCCTGCTCAAAAATAACTGTTTCAGTTCCAATCTTCTGAAGTTCCTCGCTTACATAATACAACAATTCCTGAATACCTTTTCCGGATACTCCGGAAATTGGAAATACTTTGATTCCCTTTGGTTCAAATTCTGCTTTTAAAAGTTCAACAGGGTCTTCATCTTCTGAGTAGATTAAATCTGTTTTGTTTGCTGCAATTACTTGTGGACGCTTTGCAATTTCAGGATTATAAGCTTCCAATTCTGCGTTGATTTTATAAATATCTTCAATTGGATTACGACCTTCAATTCCGGCAGCATCAACAACGTGGATCATCATTTTTGTACGTTCAATATGACGTAAAAATTCATGTCCTAACCCGACACCTTCGGAAGCACCTTCAATCAGACCAGGAATATCTGCCATAACAAATCCTTTTCCGTTTGGAAGGTCAACCACTCCGAGATTTGGATTTAATGTTGTGAAATGATAATTCGCTATCTTAGGATCAGCATTTGTTACTCGGGAAAGAAGAGTTGATTTTCCAACATTAGGAAATCCAATCAATCCAACATCTGCGATTACTTTTAATTCTAATGTTACTTCCATTTCCATAGCAGGCTGTCCTGGCTGTGCATATTTAGGAACCTGCATAGTAGCTGTTGCAAAATGCTGATTACCTAGTCCGCCTTTTCCGCCTTTTAAGATAATCTGGCGACGATTTTCACCTGACATATCTGCAACAACCTTACCTGTATTTGCTTCTTTGATTACAGTTCCTTCTGGAACTTTTAATACAACATCTTTACCATCTTTTCCGTGGCAACGGCGTTTTCCACCTTCTTCACCATCACCGGCTGCAAATTTTCTTTTGTGACGATAATCATAAAGCGTATTTAATCCTTCATCTACTTCAAAAATTAAATCTCCGCCTTTTCCACCATCGCCGCCGTCTGGGCCACCATTTGCTACATATAATTCGCGTCGGAAACTTACATGACCATTTCCGCCTTTTCCGGAGCGAATCATAATTTTTGCTCTATCTGCAAACATCGCGATCACCTCTCTTATTTTTGGGTTATTTAGTATCAGTGTAACATACTTATATATAGTATCTGCAAGAAAATACTTTTTGAAATATAAAAAGATTTCTGGCAGAGAAAAAAGGCAGGAAATACTTCCTGCCTTCATGAACTGATGATTATTCAGCTACTGGATAGATAGAAACCTGTTTCTTATCTCTTCCTTTTCTTTCAAATCTAACAACACCGTCAACCAGTGCGAAGAGAGTATCATCTCCTCCACGTCCAACATTCACACCTGGGTGAATCTTAGTTCCGCGCTGTCTGTACAGGATGTTACCAGCTTTTACAAACTGTCCGTCAGCTCTTTTGGCACCTAATCTCTTAGCCTCGGAGTCACGACCGTTCTTTGTAGAACCCACTCCTTTTTTATGAGCAAAAAACTGAAGGTTTAATTTCATCATGGTAGTTACACCTCCTCGAAAATAATATCAATATATGGCTTGTAACTGTCATCTTCTTCCATGCTCTGTAAACCGAGAACCATGGATTTCATCAACAGTTGAGCATCATGTCCAGGAGTTTTTGTAAAACGAAATTCGATATTACCTGTATCTTCATCACTAACACAACTTGTTTCATCCTCTGTAAAGGATTCAATCGAGTTTAATGTATTAATAATTAATACTGACGCAGCGGCACATACGATATCATAACCATATTCATCATATCCTGCATGTCCAATCACATCAAACCCTGTATATGTCTGCTTTTCATCCACATAAATAGTTACATTAATCATAATTAAGCGTTGATCTTTTCGATCTTAACTGCTGTAAACTGCTGTCTGTGACCGTTTTTCTTATGATATCCAGTCTTTCTCTTATACTTGTAAACAACAACTTTCTTTGCTTTTCCGTCTCCGATTACGGATGCAGTAACGGATGCTCCGTTTACAGTTGGGTTACCAACAACCAGTTTATCATTGTTTACTGCAAGTACCTGGTCGAATGTATAAGTTTCTCCAGCCTCTACACCAAGTTTCTCTACTTTAATGATATCGCCTTCGGCTACTTTGTACTGTTTACCACCTGTTGCTATAATCGCGTACATATGGCACCTCCTATTATCATTACTCGCCAGCTACGGTGTCTGTAAATACAGCGCTTAAACCTCGCTGTGCGGCATACTCATAGAATATAACATTCTCTTTATCATTTGTCAATACTTCTTTTTGAAAAAGTTTGTTTTGTTTTTTAGTAGCAGTTCAGATGAAATGATGAACCACTACATTTTTGAATTTGTTTTACTGGCTTAAAAGTTTTCCGGCTTTTGTTCGGATGCGCTGAAGTGCATTATCAATCGTTTTTGGACTTTTATCAAGTAAATTTGCAATATCCCGATAATTTGTTCCCAGCATATGTAAATATAGTACTCGATTTTCCAGATCACTTAAGTTCTCTTTTAATTCCTCGATAAATGCTTCTGAAGATTCTTTCCCGAAATAAAGTGTTTCCGGATTATTTTCAACTTCAGGTTCAATCGTATCAATTAACGGAAGTGTTTTCTCGTCTTCATGATTTCCTTCATCATAAAGAGAAACATAGGAATTTAACGGGATATGTTTTTTTCTTTTTGATGAAGCAATTGCAGAATACATTTGACGTGATACACATAGTTCTGCAAAACTGGAAAAGGACTGTCCGGCTTCAGAGTCAAAATCCCGAACAGCTTTGATCAATCCAATCATCCCTTCCTGGATTAGATCATCGTTATCGCCTCCAATCAAATACATTGCCCTTGCTTTTCGGCGGACCATCGATTTATATTTAATCATAAGATAATCCATAATCTCATCTTCACCATTTCTTAAACGACAGATTAATTGTTCATCTGGAATCTTATTATATGTGTTCATGAAACCAGCTATCCTTTCAAACTAATTTAGTCTCTGACGAACAATTTCGTAGGCAAGTACACCTGCTGCCACAGATGCATTTAAGGAGTCGATTTCACCTTTCATTGGAATGCTTGCAATAAAGTCACATTTTTCTTTTACAAGTCTTCCAACGCCCTCTCCTTCATTTCCAATAACAAGACCGATTGGTCCTTTTAAATTTAAGCGGTACATGGATTCCCCGCCCATATCTGCACATACGAACCAGAGTCCTTTTTCTTTTAATTCTTCCATTGTTTTTGCAAGATTTGTAACCTTTGCAACAGGAGTATAATTCAAAGCGCCGGCAGAAGTCTTGGCAACTGTTGCAGTAAGTCCGACAGCTCTGCGTTTTGGAATAATAACACCATGCGCTCCGGCTAAATTTGCAGTACGTATAATCGCACCAAGATTATGCGGGTCTTCGATATTATCTAATAAAATAAGAAATGGATCTTCCCCTTTTTCTTCAGCCAGTTTTAACATGTCTTCCACTTCGGAATATTCATATGCAGCTGCATATGCAATTACACCTTGATGTTTGCCGGTTGTAGAAATTTGGTTTAAACGATCCTTATTAACAAAGTTAATAATTGTGTCGTGTTTCTTAGCTTCTCTTATAATTGTACGTATAGGTCCGTCCTGGCATCCATCCAGAACGAATACCTTATCGATCGGTTTGCCTGAGCGAAAAGCTTCCAGTACAGCATTTCTTCCTTCTACGACCAGAGTATGTTCACGATGGTCTCTGTCAAATTCTTTTTCGATTTTTTCTGGCATGATCTTCTCCTTACTTTTCTTTATTTTCCAAACTGTCTAATCCTATTTTAATCAGTTCCATTAAGCGTGCATATCTCTTTTTCAAGTAAAGATAACCGACGAGTGCTTCAAATCCTGTTGCACGACGATAGTCGGTGATTGATTGATTTTTGGCCGGAGAAACAGATTTTGCATTTCTTCCCCTTCTGTAGACAGCATGCTCTTCTTCGTTTAAATGCTCCTGCATTGTACGCATCATCAACGACTGTGCTGAAGCCTGTACAAGATGACTGGTCTCTTCATGTAATTTATTTACTTGTTTGTTTCCGTTGTTAATAATCATACTTTTGATGATTAAATCATAAACACAGTCACCGATATATGCTAAAACAAGAGGTGAATATTGATTCACATCCACCTCTTTTAATTGGAGCACATTTTCAATACAATCGCGAAAATCCATTGTTATGCTCTTTTCCATTTTACACCTTCTCTTGTATCTTCTAAAATGATTCCTTTAGCTAAAAGTTCATCACGAATCTCATCTGCTCTGGCAAAATTACGTTCTTTTCTGGCTGCCTGACGTTCCTGGATCAAGGCTTCAATATCGGCATCCAAAAGCTCTTCTTTTTTCTCGACCACAATACCAAGTACATCTGCAAGTTTTACGATCAACTCATATAAAGCTGTAACATATGCTTTTGAACTGTCACCATTTGCAGTTGTATTTGCATATTTTACAAGATCAAAGATTGCTGCAATTGCATCAGCAGTATTAAAGTCATCATCCATTGCTTTTTCAAAGGCTGCGACATAGTTTTGAGTTTTTGTGAGCGCATCATCTTCAATGTCTGTAAGAGTCTCTGTTTTTGCATTATCGGCCAGGAATTTTAAGTTGTCAGTGGCAGTGATAATTCGATCCAATCCGCTTTTTGCAGCTTCCATTAGATCGCTGCTGAAGTTCAAAGGACTTCTGTAATGCGCACTTAACATAAAGAAACGAAGTACCTGTAAATCATATTTTTCACTGATTTCTCTAACTGTAAAAAAGTTGCCAAGTGATTTTGACATTTTTCTATTATCGATATTTAAAAATGCATTGTGTAGCCAATATTTTGCAAATTCTTTTCCATTTGCAGCTTCACTCTGAGCAATTTCATTTTCATGATGTGGGAATACAAGGTCTTCTCCACCAGCATGAATATCAATCTGTTCTCCTAAATATTTTTTTGACATTTCAGAACACTCAATATGCCATCCAGGTCTTCCTTCACTCCAAGGAGATTCCCATGCAGGTTCTCCCTCTTTTTTTGGTTTCCACAGAACAAAATCCAATGGGTCTTCTTTTTCATCTTCTCCGCTTACCAGAAGGGAACGATTACCTGAACGAAGATCATCTAAATTTTTATGTGATAATTTTCCATATTCTTTGAACTGACGTGTACGATAATATACAGTTCCATTCTTTTCATAAGCATATCCTTTGTCGATCAGAGACTGGATCATCTCTACCATACCGCCAATTTCTTCTGTTGCAAGGGGATTTTTTGTAGCAGGTTTTACATTCATGCCATCCATATCTTTTTTGCATTCAGCAATATATCTTTTTGAAATTTCCTCAGCTGTAACACCCTCTTCATTTGCTTTTTTGATAATCTTATCATCGACATCTGTAAAGTTTGATACAAAGTTCACGTCAAATCCCTTATATTCAAAATATCTTCTGACTGTGTCAAATACAATCATAGGACGTGCATTGCCGATATGGATAAAGTTATATACGGTTGGACCGCAGACATACATCTTAACTTTCCCTTCTTCTAATGGCACGAATTCTTCTTTTTGTTTTGACATCGTGTTATACAGTTTCATTTATATTTCCTCCTTGTTACTTTAACAGATACTGCTGTATCTGAAATATCTATTGTTTTTTAATTTTTGCAGTTTTGCTCTACACATTTTTTTAAGCGTTCTTCCATTGCAAGAAGCTGTTCGTGCAGTTGAAAATTGGCAATCTGCAATTCTCGGATATCATTAAGAACCGGATCTGGAAGATGTACCTGATCCAATTCTTCACGAGGTACTTTTTTATCATCTCTTCGGACAATACGGCCAGGGACTCCGACTACTGTACAGTTTGGTGGAACTTCCTCCAATACGACCGAACCGGCACCAATTTTAGAATTCTCTCCGATAGTAAAAGAACCGATTACTTTAGCACCTGCACTTACCATAACATTATCTTTCAAGGTTGGGTGGCGTTTTCCTTTTTCCTTTCCGGTACCTCCCAGAGTAACACCTTGATAAAGAGTAATATTATCTCCGAGAATTGCTGTTTCACCGATGATAACACCACTTCCATGATCAATAAAGAGTCCTTTTCCGATTGTTGCACCAGGGTGTATCTCGATACCTGTCTTTCGAACAGCTCTCTGTGAAACCCATCTTGCCATAAAATAATGTTTTTTCGTATATAGCTTATGTGCAACTCGATAACTCAGCATAACTTTAAAGCTTGGATACAGCAAGACTTCCCAATTTGATTTGATTGCTGGATCACGATCTTTTACAACATTAATTTCTTCTTTAATATAGGATATCATCCCCATAATTCTTTCCTCGCTTTCATACAGAGCGTTTACTTCATATAACAGAAAAGCACTTTCCTAGTATATAAATAAAAAACTTCATCTCTAAACAAGAGACGAAGTTTATCCGCGGTTCCACTCTATTAAAAGAATTAATTCTTTCACTCATAACGTATAACGTTCGTCACCCGTATTTTGCTACTTGATTCACAAAATCAGCTCCCGAATGCACTTCACAAGGTTTCCTCAAAAACTGCTCTCAGCCGACGACAGCTTCTCTCTGGTGAGTCAATTGCTTGTTACTCTTTTCGTTCTTCGCTTTTTATCTCTATACCGATACACTATATATTATGCAAAATTCTTAATTTTGTCAACAGATTCTCTTTAAACAACTTCATTTAAATAGATTCGATTAAGTGGTTTTAGTTTTTTTAGTTCTTCCGCCAAATGGTCTGTAAGTATTACATTTTCTTCTTTCGCAACTTCTTCGAGTGTTTTATAGCCAAATACAAAACTTGTCAATGCACCAATCGTTAAAACGCCCTCAGAATCTTCCGTTTCTTTTACGTGGAGCACATTCGGTGTATCAGGGCTATTTAAATCGTTATATATTTCCCATACCTTGCTGTTTTGGGGGAGAATATAATCCAGAATGGCAAAAGAGCAATGTAATTGTTTGCCGGGTTTTACTTTTAATGTCTTTAAAAGTTGTTCAAGGTGTAAAATTCGAACCATAATGGCTGGCTTTTTTTCTTGAGTATCAATCAAAGAAGCATAAATTTTTACATTACCGGAAATATTTTTCTCAGTTTTTAACTGGGTGACAGATTGTTCCATTGCACTTTCATATCCAGGAAGAAAAAGCGGCTCCATGATTTCCAATCCGTCTTCCATCATATAAGTAAATATACCAATCAATTTATCTTCTTCAAAAACCATTCGGATACCGCCAAGTTCACTTTGGCGTTCTAATAAAAGCGATTGATAATATGCGCTGTCTCGCAATGTACAGATTTGCCAGTTTTTCTCTATGTTTTCGGTGTAGAAAGCAGCAACCCTTTCACAATCAAAAAAAGTCGCCTCTACGCTTTTGTATCCATCTATATTCTTAACATCTGTCAGTGTTGTATGATTTTGATCATAAACAAAGCGAAAATCATATGGCGTGTAAATAGATTCTGCAGCAGGCATTAAAAATGTAAAAGGCTCTTTGCGTTTGTACATATCTGATAAGCTTTGGCGTAATAGAGTGCCCATATATCCTTTTTTTCGGTGAAGCGGTTTGGTTGCAACACCAACAATGTAACTTCCTTGGAATTGTGTATCTTCAAGTTTTAAGGCATAGGGGTTTAAATGTAGCATGGAACAAATTTCCTGGTCATTTTCGATCACATATATTTCATTGTCCTTCGCTTTCATAAAGTAATAATAATCCAAAAATTCCTTTGAATCTTCATTGAAAATCTCTTCCCACAAAGCTCTTGTCAGATTATGCTCATTTAGTTCTAACTTCCTTGTTTTCATAACCTTTTTACTGCTCCTTTTGACATCCCTGACAATTGGCACATGCTCTGTCAAAAGTTACATCATAGCTACTATAGTTTGTTAATTTCTCCAGTGCGCAGATTGCCTGAGAAGAAATGCCCTCTCCGCTTCCGGTAAAACCAAGGCCCTCCTCTGTCGTTGCTTTAACATTTACCTGCTCTATCGTTATATTTAATGCTTCGGCAATGTTTTCACGCATCTGGTCAATATATGGTCGCATCTTAGGTTTCTGTGCAATAATAGTTGCATCAATATTTTCTATAATATATTGATTTTCATCTAATAATTTTGCAACATGCTCTAATAATTTTATACTGGAGATTCCTTTGTATTTATCATCGGAATCCGGAAAATGTTTTCCTATATCTCCAAGTGCGGCAGCGCCAAGAAGTGCATCCATAATTGCATGTAAAAGGACATCTGCATCAGAATGACCAAGCAGTCCTTTTTCATAAGGAATTGTAACTCCGCCTAATATCAAATCTCTGTTTTCTACTAATTTGTGAACATCATAGCCCATCCCTACTCGCATATTTTATTTCTCCTCGTAATCTGATTCTTTATTATCCTCGTTGTTACCCTGTTTGAGTTCTTTCATACCTGCTTCTAATTCAGCCGGTGATGGCATTGGTGCAGTGCGGCTTTGTGTGAGTACGCGTTGTCTGCGCTGTTCCATTTTTTGCAATGCAGCCTCAGCAGCTTCCGCACGTTTTTGCTCCTCTTGCTCTGCTTTTTTTGATGAAACCATTCTTTTGATGATCCAGATAGTATAACCGGCTCCAATGATAACAAAGATGATTCCCATGAAAAGTTTAAATGCCAAATCGCTTGGATGTGCGGCAAGTGTTTCCCTAATAAGATTAACACCGATAAATGCTAAATACATTCCTAGCATAAGTCTTAAAATATAGTTTGTCTTTTTGTTCATATCTCTATCCTCCGTTTTTCCATATCTGATATTTTGGATATGGCAATACATTTAAAGCTATTGTATCATGTAACATACTTTTTCGGCAATATAAACACGAAATGGTCCGAAATTTTGTTTTAAATTTGAAAAATGGAAAAGAAAAAGACCTAGCATAATGCTAAGTCTTTTAAGTAGCGGAAACTGGATTTGAACCAGCGACACCACGGGTATGAACCGTGTGCTCTAG